>WLWD01000401.1_pt1 | contig 49663 bp, 31 predicted proteins | sample 6712731 | NCBI WGS metagenome assembly WLWD01 (sample SAMN12718690, study PRJNA576275) | sponge metagenome | isolation source: marine sponge | host: Mycale hentscheli | place: New Zealand: South Island, Marlborough, Capsize Point | collected 2014-11-01
GTGGAATCCATAACAGCAAAAACATGGCTTCCAGCTGAAAAAAGCCACACCCCTACTTAACAACTATTTAAATGGTTAATTGCGTTACAAATTACCCTTGTATTGTCATTAATGCTATCAAAAGCAATTTATATATAAACTCTTTGTTGTAAGTCGTATTTTGTATTTTGTGTATATTCAAGCCATGTGGAGGACATAAATGCTCATACTAGTACAGCATGGCATAAACATGTGAGCTATGTGTAGTAGGTTAACTGGGAGGTTGACCAGAGATGGGTAGAACGAAGCTGCCACCAGAGTTCTGGCAGGCTGATGTAGGTCCTAGCCTCAGATTATTGGGCCTTAAAGGGGTTGTTGGACACAGCACTTAGCGTATGTTTCAATACTACCACCAGAACTGAGTAACAGAAGTGCAAACGGCCAGGTATATATTAAACTGTCTAAATGTTGCATGAATGGTCCAGAACATTAGGTGGTGTATAGAGGGACAAGTGAGTGAAGGGAAATAACATAATGCATAACATCAATGCATTAGTGTCAAATTACAATTATTGAAGTGAATGGAAATGTATGCAACTGAGTGAATGTGTAAGTTTGTGTGTGACTTTGTTATGTGCGAGTTGGTTCTGAAGGTGTGGTTATTCCAACACACTATGCTAGATACAAAAATGCAAGTGTGTCCCAGAGGATATGAAGACCAATTATTGGTTAGTATGTAAACATTATTAGATAATATAATTATTTACTCTCTTTCTTATCATTGCTATTGTAGTAATGAGCTAATGCTGCAAAAATAGTGGGTAATTTCACACAGTCACATTGCTAGACATAATGAGTGCTAATTAGGAATCTTATTAGTGTCAGCTATAGCTGAGCTAAGGTGCATAGCTAGGAAGCCCCTTTTCCGTTAAAACAAGCGTGATATTGTATTAATGTGTATTAAGGATGCTCGCACACTTCCCACGCACCTCCCACACGGTTAATTAAGTCTGGTTGCTAGGGAAGAATTTTTATTTTTCTGTTGCCACTCCAGAACATTAGGTGGTGTATATAGGGAAAAGGGAGTGAAGTTAAATAACATAATGCATAACATAAATACATTAGTGTCAAATTACAATTATTGAAGTGAATGGAAATGTATGCAACTGAGTGAATGTGTAAGTTTGTGTGTGAGTTCGTTATGTGCGAGTTGGTTCTGAAAGTGTGGTTATTCCAACACACTGTGTTAGATACAAAAATGCAAGTGTGTCCCAGAGGATATGAAGACCCATTATTGGTTAGTATGTAAACATTATTAGATAATATGTGACCGTTTATGAGAAAACCGGGCACAACGCGGCGTGCGTAAATATCGAGAAAAGATCGATTGATTTCTTAAAAATGTATTGTTTCAAGCCGACATAAGGAAAGGGTCAGGTCTATTATAGTGGGAACGACTTAAGCACACCACTAGTTCTATTTGTTGTTAGTAATTGTATTGTGTCTTTATATCCAACTTACCCAGATAAATAAGGTAAACATTATTATAGGTTCGAATCCTATCATTGCTTCTCTTTTTCATGGTGCATGCTAAATATTAGCAAGTAGCACCAAGAGACATTCCAGCTAAAATTACTAGCATATAGTATTATTGTACTTATTTGAACAAAGTTTTTGACTTTTCAGTCATTCTCGGCTGAAACAATTATAATAATAGCAAATTTTCTCTGTTCTAACATCTAATAATAATATATTATGTTTAATAAGATTAATCTGTGGTTTTGTATGCTTAATTAAAACTCAACTTGTGATGTTGTATGTTTAATAACTTGTGAAGTAGTTGTATTGCTTTTCCTTGTTTGTTTTGTACCGCATTAAATAATAATTGGTACATGATTCTAGAGCCTAACATGTATAGCTTAAGAATGCTCGCACATAACAACGCGCGTGTAATTTTTTCCGTGAATTTAACCACAGAAATGTGGCATCCTGTTTCGTGGAATAGAACCTAGCGAATGGGGAGAGTTCCCGCAATCAGGATATTCTCTAACTATTCCCGCGGCTTCTAAACCACCTGAGCAGTTCAATATGTAAGTCATAATGATTAAAATAATGATAAAAAAAAAAGTGTAATGCTATTCTAGCCATAAATACCAATAAAAAAAATATATATATTGACACACAAAATAAGCAAATAAATACATAACTTTTTAATTAACCGCGTGGGAGGTGCGTGGGAAGTGTGAGAGCACCCTTAATACACATTAATACAATATCACGCTTGTTTTAACGGAAAAGGGGCTTCCTAGCTATGCACCCTAGCTCAGCTATATCTGACACTAAGACGATTCCTAATTAGCACTCATTATGTCTAGCAATGTGGCTGTGAAATTACCCACTATTTTTACTGCATTAGCTCATTACCACAACAGCAATGATAGGAAAGAGTATGAATAATTATATGTGACCGTCTACAGGAAAACCGGGCACAATGCGGCACCCTTCGAAAAAAATTTTTTGGCACTCACAGAGTTGTCGGCATCCAGATATTGAGCTCTCAAAGTTTTATCGTCGTAGCTTAACTGCACAGGCACTGTGAGATATAATAGCACAGAAAACTGTGGTATTTAGGATTAATAGCATGAATATCACGAGAAAACATTGTGCAGGCAAAGCTGTGTGAAATTTCTCACGGTACGTGTACTATTATTAAAATATTTACGTTTTCTGTGCTGGGTCGAATAAATTGAAGATTACATCATACATAATGGCCAGAAATAATAGCCATTTATAGGATTAAAGAAATGACCATCGCTTTTAAACTCATTCAAGTGGCCCTTCCTCTTTTAGTAGTATTTCTTAGTAACACAGCATGATTGACAGGAAGTGGTTTTGTAAAAGTCAGGTATAATATATTCCCCATAAATGTAGTTGCCATTAACTTGTCTTCTGTCAATAATACAACAATAGCCGGCATTCCAATGATTGCAGGTGCAGAGGAAATGTTACAAATAGTACATTTCAGTGTACAATTGTTTAAACACAAATTTTCTTTATCAGTTGCAAAGTGTAACTAAATTTTGAGCACTTTGAGACTTATATTTACACTTTCTGGATAGAGTTGCTCTTCTTCTTTCTCATAATTCATGACTGGTGTCTGGGACAGCCAGGGTTTACAACATCATTAGCCTGTTCTCAACTTCCATTGTGCCAGCCAAGATTCTACTGCAAGAGCTGTGGAAACTTGACTTGGCCTGGGACAGGCCTATTCCATCTCAACTAGCCGACCAATACAGAGACTGGATCCAGAAGATCCCTTCTCTTACATCCCATCCAGTGCCGAGAAGACTGTCCTCCTCCGACCTTCCCGTCATATTCACTTCTCTCCATGGGTTCTCAGACGCCTCTCAACTCGCCTATGGGGCCGCTGTGTACCTGAGAAGAATTCATGCAGACAACTCGACTCACTGTACTCTCCTGTCTGTAAAGTCCAGAGTCATGCTTCTCAAAGCACTGACCATTTCCATTGAGCTGCAAGCTGCTCTCCTGCTCACCAAGCTGCTCATTTACCTTGCCTCTCCGATCCAGGTGCCCATCCAAGACTGTTATGCCTGGTCAGATAGCCAGATTGTCTTACACTGGCTCAATAAACCTCCATCCAAGCTCCAGCAATTTGTCCTCAACCGAGTGAAGAACATCACAGAATTCCTCCCTGCCTCGCATTGGAGATTTGTCAGATCCCAAGCAAACCCCGCTGACTTGGCCAGCAGAGGCCTTCCTCCTCAGGAACTCCTTTCCTCCAAACTCTGGTGGCATGGGCCGGCTGAAACTCCCTCCAGACTCCTGGCCGTTTCTGCTGTGAATGCTGTGGTTGTAAGTCACGCACTCGAGGTGTGTGGTTTTGGTAGCTGGAAGTTGAAGAACCAGATCTGCGGCAAGATGGCTGATCAGTAGAGGATTCCCACTGCGGAAACTCTTTCTTCCCAGCGCGAATTGCACAAAACTCGTAAATTCTACTCTGGTTCATTTATAAATTCGTCATTCATTACTGCAAATGAGATACTTAAGTACAAGTGACTATGAATAAAGGTGATTGAGTTTAAATCGGGTGTGGTCAAATAAAGTGGTGATCCTGTACCTAAGCTAAATTGATTTTACATGGAGAAAATGACTTGTGAGTTCAGGCTGGCCTGGACATCTGCCACTACAAGAGACACCTCCACCCTTGCCCCCTGAGTCTCCTGCCTGACAGTCTCATGTGAACGTGACAAGCAGGAGATGGAATTCCAGACGAATCTAGCCAACAGATTCTCATCATTCCATCGCATGACAAGGGCAATGGGTTGGATCTACCAATTTCTCCACAACGCCCAGAAAAACAAGACAAAACGTTGTGTCCTACCAGTTCTCCAATCATCAGAGACACGACGAGCCAAGACAACAATTCTCAAGTTGTCTCAACGAGAGTCCCTTGCTGGTGTTTTCTCGCTCATCCAGCAGGGGAAGCCACTCTCACGAGGACACAGTCTCAGACACTACCTAGTGGACATCTTCCAAGATTGCCTACTCCTGGTCTCCAGTGGATTCAGAAAGAAGACAGATGAATCACAGCCTTTCCACCTCATCCTGCTCTCAACGAAATATCGACTGACCGTTATCCTTCTCAAGACACTCCATCAGACGTATGGACATCCAGGCATCTCCGCGTTCGCCTCCATCTTGAGTCACACTTACTGTATTCCGGGACTGCGCAACACCCTCAAGAAGATCTCCAGATCCTGCTCCAACTGTCAACGAACCTACGGACAGACCTTGACGATACAGATGGGCCTCCTACCTAGCAGAAGAACTACTCCAGCGCCACACTTTGTGAACATTGGAATAGATTTTGCCGGCCCCTTCACCCTAAGACAGGGCTACACCAGGAAGCCTGTGTTGATCAAATGCTTTGTTGTCATATTTGTTTGTATGTTGACGAAATGTGCTCATCTTGATGTTTGTGCTTCCTTGTCCAGAGAAGATTTCCTGGCCACCTTAAAACGGTTCACATCCAGGCATGGGGTTCTCTGTATTCGTGAGACGAACCAGAAGACGATTCAAAGATGGAGACAGTAGAGTTTTAGGATCTAAGATTCTTGCTGTTTGACAAGAAGTGCGACTTTGGTTACGTTGCCCTTAGCGGAAGCTATGGCACGTTTGTTGTCCATAACAACTGCAACAAATGGGCTAGGTAACTATAGAAACTTTAGAAAAGTGTAGTATTCCTAAGTATCGGAGTGGTAGTTCCAAAAGTATTGGAGAAGAAATTCCAAAGTATTGGAGAGATAGAACCAAAGTATTGGACTGAGTAGAAAGGAAGGTTACTGGATCTCCGTAGCTAGATTCCACGGAGTATCCGGCTCGAAGGACCAAATTGTAGCGACGGTAGAATGCCAAGAAGAGAATAGTTCACAAGTATGGTTATTAATTAAAGTAATAAAGAATAGTTCATGTAATACAGCGAGTAACTGACCACAAAAATATAAATATAAGAATGACCAAAAAAAGTAACTATGAAACATAACGGAAAACGGACTTGAACATCGACGATCGTCGAACATCGACTTTTAACGCCGAGTACAAGGCGCAAGCGCAAAGGTAAAGCCTAAATGAAATAGTTTGTGTAGGACTAAATGAAATAGTTTGTGTATGACTTTTTTCCTCATTCGGCTTGAACAATTACTATTGTTGTTGATTTTTTATGTGATTGGTTTACTAATAATAATTATGTTTTTTTATCCATTTATTACTTATGTATCTTGTGTAATGGCCATAGCAACTTGCACCCAAGGAGACATTAGACTTGCTGGAGGAAACTCAAGTAGTGGGCGTGTTGAGATTTGCCACAACAACGTCTGGGGTACAGTTTGTGATGACTTGTGGGATAATGTGGATGCTCAAGTTGCCTGCACACAATTGGGTTTTAGCTCTCAAGGTAAAAAATCAATGTAAACGTATATTAATTATGTCTATACAGTATGATATGTTCTGTGACACTAGTAACTTAGAAATAAATGCTATATGTACATGTTTAGATTTTGCAGGACTATATGGTTGGTAATCTTGTTGAAATATGTGCTCTCTGTACACATAAGTACATATCCGTTCATTAGCGGATATGTTACCCCAACAACTGCTAACAGTATAATTAAAATTTTATTGGGTTTATTGGGAAAATATACACTATGAATAAGCCATGAAAGTATTGAATATAGTCTAGACATGATGGTAATTTTTTTTCAGATAGAATTCCTAATAATAATGAATTATTTTTTATTGAGAAGAAAGGAGGATTTACCTGAGTGAGCTAAAAGCATTTACCATAAATGACATTATCTAGCACATTAAAAGGTAACAGATAATTTTGTGGAACTAAATGCTGTGCATTTAAGGATATCTCAAGCAACAAAACTTATCAAAATTACTACTAGTACATGTACATAATCAATAATTTTTTAGATCATCACAATTTCTGATTCTCATTAATATTTTGAGGCGCATGTGTGATCAAGTACTAAAAGAAATAATGCAAGTATTATCTGACTCCGAATGTATTTGAACTACTCTGTCTATGATATTTACTTAGAAACTATTAGGCTTGTATCTTCATGCAATGACTAGTCTTATTATAATAATATAAACCATGAATTGAAATCTAGTTGGCACATTGTTATCATATGGTATTCATATATAATAATATGTTCTTGTAGGAGCTGTTGCCGTATTCTCAGGATTCACTGATGGCACTGGCCCTATTTCGCTGGATGATGTCCAGTGTATTGGGAATGAGAGCAGCCTCATCAGCTGCACTGCTAACACAATTGGAGTTCACAACTGCACTCATAATGAAGATGCTGGATCAAGCTGCATGAGTATGGGTAAGTTTTCTTTTAATTCTGCTGAAGTCATAGGCAGAAAGTGTATAAAATTTTCTGACTAAAAATGTAAAGAAAATAATGTTTTTAAGTGCATTGCTACATCTTTAAATGAGTTAGTGCAATGTCTAATGATAAGTAGTATCAAGTTTGACATAGTCAAAAAAATACTGTAACTTGATGTAGCTATCTGAAATGGAGCTAACACATAGCTTTACATAGCATTTAAATTATTCATCTACATATATTTTTGGGTTAGAGAACATTAGCCCCTGCTTATAATAATAAATTTCACAAATAGTTATAGATTTTAATCATATTGATTTTAATCATAATAATAAATTATTCATTTAGCCCCCTATTCTGTATTCTTCTTTATGTGGACTTTTTTAGAATTATGTACCCAAGGAGACATTAGACTACAAGGAGGAACAGCAACCAGCGGTCGTGTTGAGATTTGCAACAACAATGAATGGGGCACTGTCTGTAACGACTTTTGGGATGATGTTGATGCTCAAGTAGTTTGTCGACAGCTAAATATTAGTTTTGGAGGTAAAAAATGTATACATAAGTTAATAAAAGTAAAATATTAGATACTTCTAACCCATTTATTAACTTTAAGAAATGTTAATAGTTTTCAAAAAAATGTTGCGATATGTAAACAAATTTATTACTGAATTCTAGCATAAAAATCATTAAATTGTTACTAATGTAAACACTGTATAAACCTCAAGTAATTGTGGTTACTGAGATAAATATATAAGCATTATGACTACAAGGTTTGATTAAAAATAAGAAATTGATTATATCAAAGTTTGTATTATTACTGGCAAAAATTATTAATTGCTCTTAAATTTGTGTAAATTACAAATACAGTAGGACCGCAGTATACCGAACACTTTGGGACCACAGGGTGTTCGTTATAGTGAATTGTTAGTTATACTGAGGTTCATTGAGTTTAATGAATTTTTTTACTTCAAATTGTACATGCCAGCAATGGAGACCAGTGGGAGCAAAACAGCTGCTGGTGCAGCAGCAAAACAGCTGCTTTTGCAGTGGGTTTGTGCCAGCAATTGAGACTGGTGGGAGCAAATCAGCTGCTTATGCAGTGTGGTTAGTGCGCAAGCGCAAACATATTGCAACTTGCACAGTTCATTCATTTTACCGAGTCATCCGGATAAGTGAGTTCCGTTATACTGAGGTCCTAGTTTATGTACATGATTATAAGTATATTTTACAATGTGACCAAATAATGTAGCATTAGTTTTTATTGATAACACAGTATTTTTTTCTACGAACACTAAAGAATTAGATGTGAAATTTCAAATACTATTCAAGCTTTTTCTAACTTTAGGTGCAATTGCTATAACTTGTGGGTTTACCGATGGAACTGGTTCCATATGGCTGGATAATGTTCACTGTAGTGGAGATGAGGCCAAACTTGTTAATTGCAACGCTCTTCCAATTGGACAGCATAACTGTGGTCATTATGAAGATGCTGGAGTGAACTGTATTAGTGAGTTAACTAGAACATTTGTAGACTCAATATCTTCAAAAAGTTTAAACAATGTCAACTACTTTAGATTTGGTACCATATTGACAGTTGCGGTATTATCTCAATAAGATATGATACCATTCTAAATTCTGAGGCCATATACTTTTCCTGTGATATTTCAAATTAACGTTGACTGGCCTTAGCAATCTATTAAAAAAGGATTTCCAATCTGTTTATTTACTATAACGAATAAAAGTGAGATATGATATAGCTACTCAGAGGGAGTTGAAACTTGCAGATTACAATTTCAGATATAGCTACTCAGTATTCTCGCGGACCAGACTCTCTGGAGGCGCGCGCGCAAGCGGCGCGGAAAAGAAAAGAGAGTCTGGTGACTCTGGACACTTTACCGTGACACTGAGGAACGGTCGTGTTGAGATTTGCAACAACAATGAATTGGGCACTGTCTGTGACGACTCACGGGATAATGTTGATGATCAAGTAGTTTGTTGACAGCTAAATATTAGTTTTCGAGGTAGAAAATCTATACATAAGTTAATAAAATAAAATATTAGATAATATATTAACTGCACAGGTACTGTGAGACATAATAGCACAGAAAACTGTGGTATTTAGGATTAATAGCATGAATATCATGAGAAAATATTGTGCAGGCAAAGCTGTGTGAAATTTCTCATGGTACGTGTACTATTATTAAAATATTCACGTTTTCTGTGCTGGGTCGAATAAATTGAAGATTACATCATACATAATGGCCAGAAATAATAGCCATTTATAGTATTAAAGAATGACCATCGCTTTTAAACTCATTCAAGTGGCCCTTCCTCTTTTAGTAGTATTTCTTAGTAACACAGCATGATTGACAGGAAGTGGTTTTGTAAAAGTCAGGTAAAATATATTCCATAAATGTAGTTGCCATTAACTTGTCTTCTGTCAATAATACAACAATAGCCGGCATTCCAATGATTGCAGGTGCAGAGGAAATGTTACAAATAGTACATTTCAGTGTACAATTGTTTAAACACAAATTTTCAATATCAGTTGCAAAGTGTAACTAAATTTTGAGCACTTTGAGACTTTAAATTTACACTTTCTGGAAAGAGTTGCTCTTCTTCTTTCTCATAATTCATGCCTGGTGTCCGGGACAGCCAGGGTTTACAACATCATTAGCCTGTTCTCAACTTCCATTGTGCCAGCCAAGATTCTACTGCAAGAGCTGTGGAAACTTGACTTGGCCTGGGACAAGCCTATTCCGTCTCACCTAGCCGACCATTACAGAGACTGGATCCAGAAGATCCCTTCTCTTACATCTCATCCAGTGCCGAGAAGACTGTCCTCCTCCGACCTTCCCGTCATATTCACTTCTCTCCATGGGTTCTCAGACGCCTCTCAACTCGCCTATGGGGCCGCTGTGTACCTGAGAAGAATTCATGCAGACAACTCGACTCACTGTACTCTCCTGTCTGCAAAGTCCAGAGTCATGCTTCTCAAAGCACCGACCATTTCCATTGAGCTGCAAGCTGCTCTCCTGCTCACCAAGCTGCTCACTTACTTGGCCTCTCTGATCCAGGTGCCCATCCAAGACTGTTATGCCTGGTCAGATAGCCAGATTGTCTTACACTGGCTCAACAAACCTCCATCCAAGCTCCAGCAATTTGTCCTCAACCGAGTGAAGAACATCACAAAATTCCTCCCTGCCTCGCATTGGAGATTTGTCAGATCCCAAGAAAACCCCGCTGACTTGGCCAGCAGAGGTCTTCCTCCTCAGGAACTCCTTTCCTCCAAACTCTGGTGGCATGGGCCGGCTGAAACTCCCTCCAGACTCCTGGCCGTTTCTGCTGTGAATGCTGTGGTTGTAAGTCACTCACTTGAGGTGTGTGGTTTTGGTAGCCGGAAGTTTAAGGACCAGATCTGCGGCAAGATGGCTGATCAGTAGAGGATTCCCAATGCGGAAACTCTTTCTTCCCAGCGCGAATTGCACAAAACTCGTAAATTCTACTCTGGTTCATTAATAAATTCGTCATTCATTACTGCAAATGAGATACTTAAGTGCAAGTGACTAAGAATAAAGGTGATTGGGTTTAAATGGGGTGTGGTCAAATAAAGATAATGTTTGTGGTGATCCTGTACCTAAGCTAAATTGATTTTTCATGGAGAAAGTGACTTGTGAGTTCAGGCTGGCCTGGACATCTGCCACTACAAGGGACACCTCCAACCTTGCCCCCCCCAGTCTCCTGCCTGACAGTCTCATGTGAACGTGACAGGCAGGAGATGGAATTCCAGACGAATCTAGCCAACAGATTCTCATCATTCCATCGCATGACAAGGGCAATGGGTTGGATCTACCGATTTCTCCACAATGCCCAGAAAAACAAGACAAAACGTTGTGTCCTACCAGTTCTCCAATCATCAGAGACACGACGAGCCAAGACAGCAATTCTCAAGTTGTCTCAATGGGAGTCTCTTGCTGGTGTCTTCTCGCTCATCCAGCAGGGGAAGCCACTCTCACGAAGACACAGTCTCAGACACTACCTAGTGGACATCTTCCAAGATGGCCTACTCCTGGTTACCAGTGGAGTCAGAAAGAAGACAGATGAATCACAGCCTTTCCACCTCATCCTGCTCTCAACGAAATCTCGACTGACCGTTATCCTTCTCAAGACACTCCATCAGACGTATGGACATCCAGGCATCTCCGCGTTCGCCTCCATCCTGGGTCACACTTACTGTATTCCGGGACTGCACAACACCCTCAAGAAGATCTCCAGATCCTGCTCCAACTGTCAACGAGCCTACGGACAGACCTTGACGATACAGATGGGCCTCCCACCTAGCAGAAGAATTACTCCAGCGCCACCCTTTGTGAACATTGGAATAGATTTTGCCGGCCCCTTCACCCTAAGACAGGGCTACACCAGGAAGCCTGTGTTGATCAAATGCTATGTTGTCATATTTGTTTGTATGTTGACGAAATGTGCTCATCTTGATGTTTGTGCTTCCTTGTCCAGAGAAGATTTCCTGGCCACCTTAAAACGGTTCACATCCAGACATGGGGTTCTCTGTATTCGTGAGACGAACCAGAAGACGATTCGAAGATGGAGACAGTAGAGTTTTAGGATCTAAGAATTCTTGCTGTTTGACGAGAAGTGCGACTTTGGTTACGTTGCCCTTAGCGGAAGCTATGGCACGTTTGTAGTCCATGACAACTGCAATAAATGGGCTAGGTAACTATAGAAACTTTAGAAAAGTGTAGTATTCCGAAGTATCGGAGTGGTAGTTCCAAAAGTATTGGAGAAGAAATTCCAAAGTATTGGAGAGGTAGAACCAAAGTATTGGACTGAGTAGAAAGGAAGGTTACTGGATCTCCGTAGCTGGATTCCACGGAGTATCCGGCTCGAAGGACCAAATTGTAGCGACGGTAGAATGCCAAGGAGAGAATAGTTCACAAGTATGGTTATTAATTAAAGTAATAAAGAATAGTTCATGTAATACAGCGAGTAACTGACCACAAAAATATAAATATAAGAATGACCAAAAAAAGTAACTATGAAACATAACGGAAAACGGACTTGAACATCGACGATCGTCGAACATCGACTTTTAACGCCGAGTACAAGGCGCAAGCGCAAAGGTAAAGCCTAAATGAAATAGTTTGTGTAGGACTAAATGAAATAGTTTGTGTATGACTTTTTTCCTCATTCGGCTTGAACAATTACTATTGTTGTTGATTTTTTATGTGATTGGTTTACTAATAATAATTATGTTTTTTTATCCATTTATTACTTATGTATCTTGTGTAATGGCCATAGCAACTTGCACCCAAGGAGACATTAGACTTGCTGGAGGAAACTCAAGTAGTGGGCGTGTTGAGATTTGCCACAACAACGTCTGGGGTACAGTTTGTGATGACTTTTGGGATAATGTGGATGCTCAAGTTGCCTGCACACAATTGGGTTTTAGCTCTCAAGGTAAAAAATCAATGTAAACGTATATTAATTATGTCTATACAGTATGATATGTTCTGTGACACTAGTAACTTAGAAATAAATGCTATATGTACATGTTTAGATTTTGCAGGACTATATGGTTGGTAATCTTGTTGAAATATGTGCTCTCTGTACACATAAGTACATATCCGTTCATTAGCGGATATGTTACCCCAACAACTGCTAACAGTATAATTAAAATTTTATTGGGTTTATTGGGAAAATATACACTATGAATAAGCCATGAAAGTATTGAATATAGTCTAGACATGATGGTAATTTTTTTTCAGATTGAATTCCTAATAATAATGAATTATTTTTTATTGAGAAGAAAGGAGGATTTACCTGAGTGAGCTAAAAGCATTTACCATAAATGACATTATCTAGCACATTAAAAGTTATCAGATAATTCTGTGGAACTAAATGCTGTGCATTTAAGGATATCTCAAGCAACAAAACTTATCAAAATTACTACTAGTACATGTACATAATCAATAATTTTTTAGATCATCACAATTTCTGATTCTCATTAATATTTTGAGGCGCATGTGTGATCAAGTACTAAAAGAAATAATGCAAGTATTATCTGACTCCGAATGTATTTGAACTACTCTGTCTATGATATTTACTTAGAAACTATTAGGCTTGTATCTTCATGCAATGACTAGTCTTATTATAATAATATAAACCATGAATTGAAATCTAGTTGGCACATTGTTATCATATGGTATTCATATAAAATAATATGTTCTTGTAGGAGCTGTTGCCGTATTCTCAGGATTCACTGATGGCACTGGCCTTATTTCGCTGGATGATGTCCAGTGTATTGGGAATGAGAGCAGCCTCATCAGCTGCACTGCTAACACAGTTGGAGTTCACAACTGCAATCATGTTGAAGATGCTGGAGCCAGCTGCATGAGTATGGGTAAGTTTTCTTTTAATTCTGCTGAAGTCATAGGCAGAAAGTGTATAAAACTTTCTGACTAAAAATGTAAAGAAAATAATGATTTTAAGTGCATTGCTACATCTTTAAATGAGTTAGTGCAATGCCTAATGATAAGTAGTATCAAGTTTGACATAGTCAAAAAATACTGTAACTTGATGTAGCTATCTGAAATGGAGCTATTACATAGCTTTACATAGCATTTAAATTATTCATCTACAGGTATTTTTGGGTTAGAGAACATTAGCCCCTGCTTATAATAACAAATTTCACAAATAGTTATAGATTTTAATCATATTGATTTTAATCATAATAATAAATTATTCATTTAGCCCCCTATTCTGTATTCTTCTTTATGTGGACCTTTTTAGAATTATGTACCCAAGGAGACATTAGACTACAAGGAGGAACAGCAACCAGCGGTCGTGTTGAGATTTGCAACAACAATGAATGGGGCACTGTCTGTGACGACTTTTGGGATGATGTTGATGCTCAAGTAGTTTGTCGACAGCTAAATATTAGTTTTGGAGGTAAAAAATGTATACATAAGTTAATAAAAGTAAAATATTAGATACTTCTAACCCATTTATTAACTTTAAGAAAAGTTAATAGTTTTCAAAAAAATGTTGCGATATGTAAACAAATTTATTACTGAATTCTAGCATAAAAAATATTAAATTGTTACTAATGAAAACACTGTAAAAACCTCAAGTAATTGTAGTTACAGGGATAAATATATAAGCATTATGACTACTAGGTTTGATTAAAAATGAGAAATTAAAGTTTGTATTATTACTGGCAAAAATGATTACAAAATTGCTCTTAATTTTGTGTAAATTACAAATACAGTAGGACCGCAGTATACCGAACACTTTGGGACCACAGGGTGTTCGTTATAGTGAAATGTTAGTTATACTGAGGTTCATTGAGTTTAATGAATTTTTTTACTTCAAATTGTGCATGCCAGCAATGGAGACCAGTGGGAGCAAAACAGCTGCTGGTGCAGCAGCAAAACAGCTGCTTTTGCAGTGGGTTTGTGCCAGCAATGGAAACTGGTGGGAGCAAATCAGCTGCTTATGCAGTGTGGTTAGTGCGCAAGCGCAAACATTTTGCAACTTGCACAGTTCGTTCGTTTTACCGAGTCATCCGGATAAGTGAGTTCCGTTATACTGAGGTCCGAGTTTATGTACATGATTATAAGTATTTTTACAATGTGACCAAATAATGTAGCATTAGTTTTTATTGATAACACAGTATTTTTTTCTACGTACACTTAAAGAATTAGATGTGAAATTTCAAATACTATTCAAGCTTTTTCTAACTTTAGGTGCAATTGCTATAACTTGTGGGTTTACCGATGGAACTGGTTCCATATGGCTGGATGATGTTGAGTGTAGTGGAGATGAGGCCAGACTTGTTAATTGCAACGCTCTTCCAATTGAACAGCATAACTGTGGTCATACTGAAGATGCTGGAGTGAACTGTATTAGTGAGTTAACTAGAACATTTGTAGACTCAATATCTTCAAAAAGTTAAAACAATGTCAACTACTTTAGATTTGGTACCATATTGACAGTTGCGGTATTATCTCAATAAGATAAGATACCATTCTAAATTCTGAGACCATATACTTTTCCTGTGATATTTCAAATTAACGTTGACTGGCCTTAGCAATCTATTAAAAAAGGATTTCCAATCTGTTTATTTACTATAACGAATAAAAGTGAGATATGATATAGCTACTCAGAGGGAGTTGAAACTTGCAGATTACAATTTCAGATATAGCTACTCAGTAGTCTCGCGGGCCAGACTCTCTGGAGGCGCGCGCGCAAGCGGCACGGAAAAGAAAAGAGAGTCTGGTGACTCTGGACACTTTACCGTGACACTGAGGAACGGTCGTGTTGAGATTTGCAACAACAATGAATGGGGCACTGTCTGTGACGACTCACGGGATAATGTTGATGTTCAAGTAGTTGTCGACAGCTAAATATTAGTTTTCGAGGTAGAAAATCTATACATAAGTTAATAAAATAAAATATTAGATAATATATTAACTGCACAGGTACTGTGAGATATAATAGCACAGAAAACTGTGGTATTTAGGATTAATAGCATGAATATCACGAGAAAACATTGTGCAGGCAAAGCTGTGTGAAATTTCTCACGATACGTGTACTATTATTAAAATATTTACGTTTTCTGTGCTGGGTCGAATAAATTGAAGATTACATCATACATACACAGGGCGAAAACTTGAATTTCCTGTAGTAATGTATTTAGGACATTTCATGCATTCACCACCTTTCCTATAGTGGATAGGGCTAAATGTCCTATAGTGCAGGGCATTTTGCCCTATCTTGTACAAGAAAGGTGGTGAAAGCATGAAATGTCTTAAACATGTGACTACAGGAAATTTAAGTTTTTGCCTTGTGATAATGGCCAGAAATAATAACCATTTATAGGATTAAAGAAATGACCATCGCTTTTAAACTCATTCAAGTGGCCCTTCCTCTTTTAGTAGTATTTCTTAGTAACACTGCATGATTGACAGGAAGTGGTTTTGTAAAAGTCAGGAAATATAATATTCCATAAATGTAGTTGCCATTAACTTGTCTTCTGTCAATAATACAACAATAGCCGGCATTCCAATGATTGCAGATGCAGAGGAAATGTTACAAATAGTACATATTTTCAGTGAACAATTGTTTAAACACAAATTTTCTTTATCAGTTGCAAAGTGTAACTAAATTCTGAGCACTTTGAGACTTTATATTTACACTTTCTGGACAGAGTAGCTCTTCTTCTTTCTCATAATTCATGCCTGGTGTCTGGGAAATATTCGTGAACCTTATGGTAGAGGGTTTTTTTAGGTCCAGGTCTTCCTTCGGCCTCAGTGAACTAGGTCAATCTTGCATTCCCTTTGAGTATTCAAGAGCCTATTCAAGATGACTGCTGAGGCTGATATATCAGAATATGATAGATCAGGAAGGAACTTGAGCTACACCTTGCAACAAAGAAATTTTGTGGTTAAATATTATACCATGAAATGTACTCCATGTAGCACTTCCTGTATCTACATTAATTGTGCTGTCTTGGACTGCTGACTTATAGACTGTTCCTCTTTAAGTAGAAATTCTTATTAGCACAGCATAATTGGACAAGAAGAGGTTTGTAAAAGTGAGGTAAGTAACATCCTATAAAAGTAGTTGTAATTTACTTCCCGTCGTCTGGCCACAAACTATTGAGAGATTGCGCAATCAACAGTATGCAATGATGGTACCTCACATGTTGAGTGATAGCAGTCAGATACTCGAGCCATGATAAGGCCATTCATGAGTCTACTAGATGTGATGCCTATATTAGAGCCCATAGAATTATGGTAGGATGGAGTTTTTATTTGACATTATATATTTTATATTATTCTTGCATAAACTTTGACATATATATTATTGATTTTAATAATAATAAATTTTTGGCTCATAATTATCATAAGACACGTAATTATAGCAATAATTATTAGACTAAACTATAGGAATATTAACAAAACATTGTTTATAATGACAAAATGATTTCAAAACTATATTATAGCTGATTTTGCAAGAAGTTTTTTTTTTAATCACAAATTCTCAAACTTATTGTACATACTTTGGTTGAGAGAAAAGTATAAGAAGCTATCTACATAAATATGTCACCTAACAACTTAACCATGAATAGAGACTCGGGAATGGAGCTTTCCCCTTTAGTATTGAGAGCAGCTAGAGGACACTCACACAAATAAACAAGAATCAACCTTAGGCAATATATTGCATTTTGTCAAGCATCACCCTTAGGCTAATTATAGCATTTTTGTTTTTTGATTTTTATAAATCAGCCCTGATGATGGCAGAAGCGGTCTGCTGAAACATGTTGGCATTAAAAATGAATTGTTTGGTATAAAAAATCAAATTGGTATAACATGAACTATAACCAGCAAGAAAAACTTAAAACATTATAATTTTATTGTTAATCTAAAATTCCAAGGAATTGAATACAAATAAGTTTCATAATAATATACTCTAGCAACTTATATCTTTGTGTAAATAAAAGGTAGAAATCTTGTTCATTATCAATAAAAAAAAGAAAAAAATGTGAAATTGCAGTTATGATTAGATTTGATAGGATTTTCTTTAAATAACTTAACCTGTCATTTACTTAAGGTAGTATCATAAGGAAATAAACTTATAAGCTAAATGGATAACAATGTTGTTACTCAAAAATTTATAGCTCACCAAGTTTTCTCTGTATAATTATAAAATAATTTCATGTAGCAGTTTTGACATTTAAAAAGTTGTACATGATAGATTATTAATTGTTTTGCTAGTTTTGGTTAATTATTTTAAAGTTACTAATTACTGTCCATTAAGGTGGAAATTTTAATTATTTTAATTGTTATTTTCTTTGTTTTTTGTTTACTTTTATTATAACTCTCATGTACAGACATCATACTCTTTTTAACTTTACTTTGAAGTTTGTTATAATTTTTAAACCATCAATAAAGGTCATATAGTATGTTATGGTTTTACTTAAAATATCTTCAATGATTGTTTATCCAATTATTATGTATCTGGTGTAATACCATAGCAACTTGCACCCAAGGAGATATCAGACTTGCAGGAGGTAAATCAAGTAGTGGGCGTGTTGAGCTTTGCAACAACAATGTCTGGGGTACAGTCTGTGATGATGACTGGGACAATCTTGATGCTCAAGTAGTCTGTAGACAACTTGGTTTCAATGCACAAGGTAAAAGAACAAACTATGTCTGTGATAGGTATATTAGCAAATACTCAGCCATAGTGCAGCCATTTATATACTAACTTATACAAATTTAGAATGCAGCAGCATGAGATATATTTGTTCATGGTTTCCATATTCTGCTCTCTTTCTTCCAAGTTATTTCAGGTTGTCTTATTCCTCTCTTCAGCTCATGGATTCTCATGTATATTTCTCCAGTCAAATTGTCTCGTCTTATCTGCATTTTTTTCTTTGCTTCATTGAAGTAGCCACATCGTTTAGCCTTTTCTTGATCTTTGCGTTCTCCCATTTATTTCCATTCTTCAACCCATGATGTGTTGTAGATTATGGTTAGCTTGTGTATATGGTGAACACTCTTCAGCAAATGAAGCATTCATGAATACAGAAACCAAATGTTCGGGTTTTAAGGAGCAGGTAATCATGGCAAGACACCTACGAAAAGAAAAAGAAAATGAGGATATGTTAGGTTAATAAGGCATGCAAAGAGCCATTAGACTAAAAACTTCATGACAGTATAATTGAAATTGTGCATGACTGCAAAGGTGACATTTGCGGGTTCAAATTCGACTTTGACATATCTACTTATTTCTCAACCATATTTTTTTCTTTTAAAGTAAAGAGCAGGTAAAATTAAACACTTTTCCCATTCAGTTTAGGATAAAGTTTTATCAGTCTTGTTCAGCTCATGAATTATTAATGAATACACACACCATTGGTCATTGTCGTCATCATTGTTGTTACCGACTCATAAGCTTATTATTCTATATTGTTTGTAAGTCTTGTATTTATGATGTGCTAAATTAAAATCATTTCATATGTTTCGTCAATGTAGAACACTCCTTAGTGATTGGCAAACTAAAAGTAAAAATGATAAAATAAGAGTAGATATCTAATTCCATAGGAATATCTGTAGTAGCCAATACCTAATCAATCATATATAATATTTTGTTAAAACATAACGGATTTTGTAATTTCATAATGAAAGTTATTACTGTATCAATCCATAATATTTGTATTAAATACTATTAATGATATAATTTCTATAGAATAGAATAAGATTCTGATCTTACTATACCTGAATTTTTTTTTTATAATATTTTTTATGTGTTGTCATTTTTTGCTTTAGGTGCTATTGCCATATCTGGGTTTACGGATGGCACAGGAGCTATTTTCTTGGATAATGTCCAGTGTCTAGGTAGTGAAAGTACACTAATAAGTTGTACTTCCCAGCCTATTGGAACTCACAACTGTAATCATACTGATGATGCTGGAGTAACTTGTCTGAGTGAGTGCATGATAGGTTCATTTTAATGAAAATAAATAAGGACAATTGTGATTTATATCTCTGAAATTTTATTTAATAAATGAATAAAAAACAATTTTGCTGTACTTTTTCTGATTAATTTATTGCTTTTACTTTTTCAATTTTTTTACCTAATTAGTTAGCTAACTAATTATATAGACTATGTTGGCATGAAAATGTTTATTATAAGTTTGTTATTATTAAATGTAATTATAATTATTTTTGTTTTACATTGACACTAACATTTCTAACCTTTTCTATCCTTTTTCTAACCATTTCTAGTTGTAAGGAAGTATAATTACTATTGTTGTTGATTTATTATGTGATTGGTTTACTAATAATACTTATGTTTTTTTAATCCATTTATTACTTATGTATCTTGTGTAATGGCCATAGCAACTTGCACCCAAGGAGACATTAGACTTGCTGGAGGAAACTCAAGTAGTGGGCGTGTTGAGATTTGCCACAACAACGTCTGGGGTACAGTTTGTGATGACTTGTGGGATAATGTGGATGCTCAAGTTGCCTGCACACAATTGGGTTTTAGCTCTCAAGGTAAAAAATCAATGTAAACGTATATTAATTATGTCTATACACTATGATATGTTCTGTGACACTAGTAACTTAGAAATAAATGCTATATGTACATGTTTAGATTTTGCAGAACTATTTAGTTGGTAATCTTGTTTAAATATGTGCTCCTGTACCCATAAGTACATATCCGTTCCCCCAACAACTGCTAACAGTATAATTAAAATTTTATTGGGTTGGGAAAATATACACTATGAATAAGCCATGAAAGTATTGAATACAGTCTAGACATGATGGTAATTTTTGTACAGATTGAATTCCTAATAATAATGAATAATTTTTTATTGAGAAGAAAGGAAACATAGGATTTACCTTAGTGAGCTAATTTCATTTACCATAAATGGCATTATCTAGCACATTAAAAGGTAACAGATAATTCTGTGGAACTAAATGCTGTACACTTAAACATATCTCAAGCAACAAAAATTATCAAAATTACTACTAGTACATGTACATAATCAATAATTTTTTAGATCACAATTTGCGATTCTCATAAATATTTTGAGGCTCATGTGTGATCAAGTACTAAAATAAATAATGCAAGTATTATCTCACTCCGAATGTATTTGAACTACTCTGTCTATGATATTTACTTAGAAACTATTAGGCTTGTATCTTGATGCAATGACTGGTCTTATATAATAATATAAACCATAAATTGAAATCTAGTTGGCACATTGTTATCATATGGTATTCATAAAAAATAATATGTTCTTGTAGGAGCTGTTGCCATATTCTCAGGATTCACTGATGGCACTGGCCCTATTTTGCTGGATGATGTCCAATGTATTGGGAATGAGAGCAGCCTCATCAGCTGCACTGCTAACACAATTGGAAATCACAACTGCACTCATGTTGAAGATGCTGGAGCCAGCTGCATGAGTATGGGTAAGTTTTCTTTTAATTCCTCTGAAGTCATTAGAATTGGCAAAGGCAGAAAGTGTATAAAATTTTCTGAATAAAAATGTAAAGAAAATAATGATTTTAAATGCATTGCTACATCTTTAAATGAGTTAGTGCAATGTCTAATGTTAAGTAATGGTTACTCCTTGTTTTACAAATTAGCCTTGTATTGTCATTAATGCTATCAAAATCAATTTATATATAAAACTCTTTGTTGTAAGTCGTATTTTGTATTGTGTGTATACTCAAGCCATGTAGAGGACATTCACTTAGTTTAAATGCTCATACTAGTACAGCATGGCATATACTTAAGTATAACATGTGAGCTCTGTGTGGTAGGTTAACTGGGAGGTTGACCAGAGATGGGTAGAATGAAGCTGTCACCAGAGTTCTGGCAGGCTGATGTAGGTCCTAGCCTCAGATTATTGGGCCTTACAGGGGTTGTTGGACACAGCACTTAGCGTATGTTTCAATGCTATCACCAGAACTGAGTAACAGAAGTGCAGATGGCCAGGTATATATTAAATTGTCTAAATGTGGCATGAATGGTCCAGAACAATAGGTAGTGTATAGAGGGACAAGGGAGTGAAGGGAAATAACAATGCATTACATAAATGCATTAGTGTCAAATTACAATTATTGAAGTGAATGGAAATGTATGCAACTGAGTGAATGTGTAAGTTTGTGTGTGAGTTCGTTATGTGGGAGTTGGTTCTGAAAGTGTGGTTATTCCAACACACTATGTTAGATACAAAAATGCAATTGTGTCCCAGAGGATATGAAGAGCCATTATTGGTTAGTATGTAAACATTATTAGATATAATCTCTCTTTCCTATCATTGCTATTGTGGTAATGAGCTAATGCAGTAAAAATAGTGGGTAATTTCACAGCCACATTGCTAGACATAATGAGTGCTAATTAGGAATCTTATTAGTGTCAGCTATAGCTGAGCTAAGGTGCATAGCTAGGAAGCCCCATTTCCGTTAAAACAAGCGTGATATTGTATTAATGTGTATTAAGCTATACATGTTAAGCTCTAGAATCATGTACCAATTACATAATGCGGTAGAAGACAAACAAGGAAAAGCAACACAACTACCTCACAAGTTATTAAACATACAAATTCACAAGTTGAGTTTTAATTAAGCATACAAAACCACAGATTAATTTTATTAAACGTAATATGTGATCGTCTACAGGAAAACCGGGTACAACGCGGCACCCTTCCAAAAAAATTTTTTGCACTCACAGTGTTGTCGGCATCTAGTTCCCACTATAATATACCTAACCGTTCCCTTCTGTCGGCTTGAAACAATACATTTTTAAGAAATCGATCGAACTTTTCTCGATATTTACGCACGCCGCGTTGTGCCCGGTTTTCCTGTAGACGGTCACATATATTATATTAGATTTTAGAACAGAGAAAGTTTGCTATTATTATAATTTTTTCAGCCGAGAAAGACTGAAAAGTCAAAATCTTTGTTCAAATAAGTACAATAATACTATATGCAGTAATTTTAGCTGGAATGTCTCTTGGTTCTACTTGCTAATATTTAGCATGCACCATGAAAAAGAGAAGCAATGATAGGATTCGAACCTATAATTTGTTTACATTATTTATCTGGGTAAGTTGGATATAAAGACACAATACAATTACTAACAACAAATTGAACTAGTGGAGTGCTTAAGCACAAATGGCGAGCGAGCTAGCCTGCTTTAAAGTGACAAATAACTATGAGCTGTAATTATTGCTGGTTTTCAAGGCCCACAACTAATTACTGAATCATAGACCAGTTCATTACTTTGTTGGTTCATCAAGATGCTTTACCAACTTATGTAATGAGAGGAGCAGGCAATAAAAAGGTCACACATATCATATAAATAAGCGCACACACACACACACACACATATATCTATATATATTTATATATATATATATATATTGTCCAGGACTCTCCTGGACAACTGGCACAGGCTGGCCCTAGCCAAAGAACAATAAACTGCTAGCTTAGTCATTCACCATGTATTTTTCATTAACTTAACTTAAGAGCCCTTTACCCACCATTAATGATATTCATTTCCAAGACCACTGACTTCCTGCCAGTGGTCCCTATTATTTAAACTGGTTCAATTGTAGTATTTTGTGTTGCCTATCAGTGCTAACCTTGACCATTACACTGTCAAAGGAGTGCGCATTTTTGCGAGTGTCTTTGCAAGGCTGAAAGCTCGGTGGCCATCGGCTGCGCAAAACATATTTCATGGCGCTATAGTAACTAAGCGGTCTGGTCCTTCGACTTAGCTAAGCTGGGTAAAGAAGTGACCATCAGCAGGGCTATACCAAGCATTTGTTAGAGTCCTTTTCATGGTTCTTCGAACCGGATAAGCATACTTAGCTTTTTCTGGCAACCTATTAGCTACCTCACCACCTGACAGAGGCTCTTCTCTCTATAGTCGCTCTGGTGTAACTCCTCTCCTTGCCATTTGCCACTCGATTGAAGTCCCACCAAAGTCAACCTCCACACCTTCGTGACTCCTACCTCTCCACCGCCCTTTGATTGCTCCTACCAAGTCTTTGTAAAGCTTAACTCACCTACGCCAATCTCCGGAAAGGTCGTCCCAGATTTGCTAACCTCAACTAGATTTTTCAACACGTTTCAAGTTTTTTCCCCCACAAGTATGGATCCTGAAGGCAAAGAAGCAGACCCTGTCTCAGTCACCGAGGCTCTAGAGTCTCTTCGACGCAAACGCGCTACTCGCCGCGGTAGCCTGACCCGCCTCCACAAGAAAGTCGATAACCTCAGAGCAGTTCCTCTAGCCGAGAGCCGCAAGTCCGATGTCGAACATCTTAAGATTCTCATCAAAGCTGATATCGAAAAACACCAAGGTCTCCAAGATCAGATCAAGGAGCTCATTGACGATAATCTCTCCCTAGAAAGCACCAGCCGAGATCAAATCAACGACGGCATCCTCAAGAAATGTCGAGATCTCCTCAGACTTTTCTGTTGTTGGGAAGACGTTCAAGGACTCATCAGAGAAGCAGACTTCTTGGACAAACCGTTCGACTGCACTACTGCTTTCTACCAGGCAGACGTCAAGGACTTCGCCAAACGAATCAATGCCACCCAGACTCAAGCCATTAACTTCAGAGACAACCAGGAACTGGCTGACGTCTTCACGACCTTATGGAAAAGAGCTCAATACTACAGGACGCAAATTGACAGACGTCTCACTACCTTCACTCCAATGGATTCAGCCTCCACCTCCACTACAACACCCACTGTGGCCAGAGCTGCACAAATCAATGTAGAACTGCCCAAGTTTGATGGGGATCCTCTCCAGTGGAGAAAGTTTTATACTATGTTTACTGTTGCTATCACCACCAGAGCTGATGGGTTTTCTGAACTCGATAAGAAATGCCTCCTTTCCAATTTCATTCTTCCCAAAGATGTCAAGGACATCGTGGACAACGCGCCAAAGAAGGAGTACCTCAGCCAGCTCCTAGAGCGACTAAAGAGAAGATATGGAAGGCCACAAGTCGTTGTTTCCCTTCTGATCAAGAAGATGGACCAGCCACAGTCCTTCAGCTTCGATTACGAAGGTGTCCAGCGCATCCACACTCAAAAATTTCAAGGATACGATGCCTTGGAGCCATACATGGAAGATTCCCTCTCGTCCTATCTTCTACACCGAACCACTATGTCTCTGACACCTGCTGCTAAGAAAATCTGGGACAATGCCGTGACAAAAAAGGAAAGTCAAGCCAACTTTCGGCGACTTCAGGACCTACCTGGAGAATCGTCTAATCAGTCGAATTCGAACCCATCGTCTTCCTCTGCCTCATTCACCTCCAGTCCTTCCCCAGCCAAGAACAAGGTCAAATTCAACCCCAAAAGTCTAGCCTGCGAAGACAAGCACGGACTCAACCAGTGTTCAGTCTTTGCCTACTACAATATCGATCGGAGAAATGAGTTTGTCAGGGACAAGAGGCTCTGTATGAACTGCTTTTCTGATACGCATGGTTTTAAGAATTGTCGTTCCCGTTTTACTTGTAGGTCCTGTGGTCAGCGCCATCACACCCTAATCCATAAAGACTCTCTTGAACCCACTGTCGCATACTTCTCCCTTGCTGTCGACAAAGAGGAGACCGAGGTTCCCAAGGTTGATGCCAACATCTCTCCTACCTTCTCGAACACCATTATCGTGTCCATCTCCAACCGAGGGAAAACCATGAAGGTCAAAGCAATCCTGGATTCCGGAGCAAATGTTTCTCTCACGAGCAGTTCCCTGGCTACCTCACCAGGACTCAAGAGGATCCCACATTCTCTCTCTTTTACAGGCAGCTTTGGCTCTGGCAGGAGCACTTACTGTGTTAAGACCTCACTCCATTCCGATGATAGCTCCTTCGCATCGACGCCCTTCACCTTTTCTGTACTGCCCAAACTCAACCCACTCCTGTTCCAGTCGACAAGAAGTCTATCACAGACTTATCCTCAGTCAGAGACCTTCACCTCTCAGACCCGGACATGGGAGGATCAGTTCAGACATGGGAGGATCAGTTCAGCTCATCCAAGGGAACATGGATATGGAGCAGTGTGTCTATGATGGTTGCATCATGATTGAGGGTATCAAGATCATAAAACCAGTTTGGCTGGTCTATCGCTGGAACACTCTAAGGAAGATCACCTGTCAACGTTCTCAACACGACAGCTGAAGAAGACAATCTGGACAAGGAGCTCTCCCGTCTGTGGCAACTTGACCAGATTCCCAATTCTAACCCAACTCCCAACCATGACCCTTCAGTGGCTGACTTTCTTTCCTCATACTCCAGGACTGAATGAAGATTCATGGTCAAACTGCCACGGAAATCCTCAGCTGTCCAACTAGGGAAGACTTGACCCCTAGCCCTGAAGAGACTCCTATCTAACGAAAAGACCCTCAAGAAGAAGGACAAGCTCCTAGGTTTCCTAGGTGCTCTCGTGGAGTATGTCACCCTCGACCATGCCGAGATCATCTTGCCGACAAAGAGGACAATATTCCACACTTCTACCTACCTGTGCATGGGGTTTTCAAGGACAGTTCAACCACCACGAAGTTGAGACCTGTCTTTGATGACTCTGCCAAGTCATCTACTGGAGTGAGCCTCAATGATATCCTGGACCTCGGACCCTGCCTGTACCCTGCCTTGGCTGATGTCCTCATCAGATTCCGGACACACAACATTGGAATTGCAGCAGACATCTTTAAAATGTTCAGAGAGGTACTCTTACACCTAAATGACAGGGATCTCCATCGTTTCGTGTTCAGAGATGAACATGGCAACATCCAGGACTGCCGGATGCAGAGAGTAACTTTTGGTGTGACCTCCTCACTCTTTCTAGCCAGACAGGTAATCAAAACATTGTCTGACCTTGTTGTTCCTTCTCACCCTGTGGCCGCCTCCGTAATGTCAAAGGACTTTTACATGGATGACCTCATCTCCGGTGCTGCTACTGTTGATGAAGCTCGCACCCTGAGAATTCAGACTTGTGACGCTCTAATTTCTGCTGGGGGATGACCCTGAGGAAGTGGAGGACCAATTCACGAGAACTGAGAGACTCCATTCCACGAGACCTGCAAGAAACCACACCTCTGGTTGTGTCCTCACCTGATTGCAATCCCAAAATACTGGGTTTCCACTGGGATGTGACCTCTGACACACTTCACGTGTCAACTCCTCCTCCTACAGTTCCTGCAGATGACATAACCAAACGCATGGTAGCCTCCTGGACAGCCAGGGTTTATGACATCATTAGCCTGTTCTCACCTTCCATCGTGCCAGCCAAGATTCTACTGCAAGAGCTGTGGAAACTTGACTTGGCCTGGGACAAGCCTATTCCGTCTCACCTAGCCGACCAATACAGAGACTGTATCCAGAAGATCCCTTCTCTTACATCCCATCCAGTGCCGAGATGACTGTTTTCCTTTGACCTTCCCGTCATATTCACTTCTCTCCATGGGTTCTCAGACGCCTCTCAACTCGCCTATGGTGCCGCTGTGTACCTGAGAAGAATTCATGCAGACAACTCGACTCACTGTACTCTCCTGTCTGCAAAGTCCAGAGTCATGATTCTCAAAGCACTGACCATTTCCAAGGCTGAGCTGCAAGCTGCTCTCCTGCTCACCAAGCTGCTCACTTATTTTGCCTCTCTGATCCAGGTGCCCATCTAAGACTGTTATGCCTGGTCAGATAGCCAGATTGTCTTACACTGGCTCAACAAACCTCCATCCAAGCTCTAGCAATTCGTCCTCACCCGAGTGAAGAACATCACAGATTTCCTCCCTGCCTCGCATTGGAGATTCGTCAAATCCCAAGAAATACCCGCTGATTTGGCCAGCAGAGGCCTTCCTCCTCAGGAACTCTTCTCGTCCAAACTCTGGTGGCATGGGCCTCCATGGCTGAAACTCCTGGCCGTTTCTGCCACTCCAAGTGACACCTCCAACCCTGCCCCCCCAGTCTCCTGCCTGACAGTCTCATGTTAACGTGACAGGCAGGAGATGGAATTCCAGACGAATCTAGCCAACAGATTCTCATCGTTTCATCGCATGACAAGGGCAATGGGTTGGATCTACTGATTTCTCCACAACGCCCAGAAAAACAAGACAAAACGTTGTGTCCTACCAGTTCTCCAATCGTCAGAGACACGACGAGCCAAGATAACAATTCTCAAGTTGTCTCAACGGGAGTCCCTTGCTGGTGTCTTCTCGCTCATCCAGCAGGGGATGCCACTCCCACGAGGACACAGTCTCAGACACTACCTAGTGGACATCTCCCAAGATGGCCTACTCCTGGTCAACAGTGGAGTCAGAAAGAAGACAGATGAATCACAGCCTTTCCACCTCATCCTGCTCTCAACGAAATCTCGACTGACCATTATCCTTCTCAAGACACTCTATCCAGACATCTTCGCGTTCGCCTCCATCTTGGGTCACACCTACTGTATTCCGGGACTGCGCAACACCCTCAAGAAGATCTCCAGATCCTGCTCCAACTGTCAACGAGCCTACGGACAGACCTTAACCTTGACGACACAGATTGGCCTCCTATCTAGCAGAAGTACTACTCCAGCGCCACCCTTTGTGAACGTTGGTATAGATTTTGACGGTCCCTTCACCCTAAGACAGGGCTACATCAGGAAGCCTGTGTTGATCAAATGCTATTATGTCATATTTATTTGTATGTTCTCGAAATGTGTTCATCTTGATGTTTGTGCTTCCTTGTCCAGAGAAGATTTCCTGGCCACCTTAAAACGGTTCACATCCGGACATGGGGTCCTCTGCATTCGTGAGACGAACCAGAAGATAATCCAAAGATGGAGACAGCAGAGTTTTATGATCTAAGGATTCTAGCTGTTTGACAAGAAGTGCGACTTTGGTTACGTTGCCCTTAGCGGAAGCTATGGCACGTTTGTAGTTCATGACAACTGCAACAAATGGGCTAGGTAACTATACAAACTTTAGAAAAGTGTAGTATTCCGAAGTATCGGAGTGGTAGTTCCACAAGTATTGGAGAAGAAATTCCAAAGTATTGGAGAGATAGAACCAAAGTATTGGACTGAGTAGAAAGGAAGTTAACTGGATCTCTGTAGCTAGATTATACGGAGTATCCGGCTCGAAGGACCAAATTATGTAGCGACGGTAGAATGGCAAGGAGAGAATAGTTCACCAAGTATGGTTATTAATTAAAGTATTAAAGAATAGTTCATGTAATACAGCGAGTAACTGACCACAAAGATATAATTATAAGAATGACCAAAAAAGGTAACTAATAAACATTATAACTGAAAACGGACTTGAACATCGACGATCGCCGAACATCGACGTTTAACGCCGAGTACAAGGCGCAATTGCAAAGGTAAAGACTAAAATGAAATAGTTTGTGTAGGACTAAATGAAATAGTTTGTGTAGGACTTTTTTCCTCATTCGGCTTGAACAATTACTATTGTTGTTGATTTTATATGTGATTGGTTTACTAATAATAATTATGTTTTTTTAATCCATTTATTACTTATGTATCTTGTGTATTAGCCATAGCAACTTGCACTCAAGGAGACATTAGACTTGCTGGAGGAAACTCAAGTAGTGGGCGTGTTGAGATTTGCCACAACAACATCTGGGGTACAGTTTGTGATGACTTTTGGGATAATGTGGATGCTCAAGTGGCCTGCAGACAATTGGGTTTTAGCTCTCAAGGTAAAAAATCAATATAAACGTATATTTATTATATCTATACAGTATGATATGTTCTGTGACACTAGTAACTTAGAAATAAATGCTATATGTACATGTTTAGATTTTGCAGAACTATATAGTTGGTAATCTTGTTTTAATATGTGCTCTCTGTACCCATAAGTACATATCCGTTCCCCCAACAACTGCTAACAGTATAATTAAAATTTTATTGGGTTGGGAAAATATACACTATGAATAAGCCATGAAAGTAATGAATACAGTCTCGACATGATGGTAATTGTTTACAGATTGAATTCCTAATAATAATGAATTATTTTTTATTGAGAAGAAAGGAGGATTTACCTGAGTGAGCTAAATTCATTTACCATAAATGGCATTATCTAGCACATTAAAAGGTAACAGATAATTCTGTGCTAAATGCTGTACACTTAAACATATCTCAAGCAACAAAACTTATCAAAATTACTACTAGTACATGTACATAATCAATAATTTTTTAGATCACAATTTGCGATTCTCATAAATATTTTGAGGCGCATGTGTGATCAAGTACTAAAAGAATAATGCAAGTATTATCTGACTCCGAATGTATTTGAATTACTCTGTCTATGATATTTACTTAGAAACTATTAGGCTTGTATCTTCACGCAATGACTAGTCTTATTTAATAATATAAACCATAAATTGAAATCTAGTTGGCACATTGTTCATAAAAAATAATATGTTCTTGTAGGAGCTGTTGCCATATTCTCAGGATTCACTGATGGCACTGGCCCTATTTCGCTGGATGATGTCCAGTGTATTGGAAATGAGAGCAGCCTCATCAGCTGCACTGCTAACACAGTTGGAGTTCACAACTGCACTCATGTTGAAGATGCTGGAGCCAGCTGCATGAGTATGGGTAAGTTTTCTTTTAATTCTGCTGAAGTCATAGGCAGAAAGTGCATAAAATTTTCTGACTAAAAATGTAAAGATAATAATGATTTTAAGTGCATTGCTACATCTTTAAATGAGTTAGTGCAATGTCTGATGATAAGTAGCTCTAATGTCTACTTACTGTGATTTGTGTGAACTTAATTGCGTTTGTAAAGGATGTAATATGAAATAAATTAACATAATTAATATCTCAATCATATAAGTGTTACAGTAATTCAATTTTTGTGTGAACTGAAATACACTTACCAAGAATATAATATAGAATAAATTAACATAATTAATGAATCTTGATCGTGTAATATTGTCATTACATTTTTGTGGTTGCTTGTGTGAATTGAAATGCACTTGTAAAGAATGTAATATAGAATAAACTAACATAATAAAATAATTCTCGATCATCGATTACAGAAATTACATTTTGTGTGAACTGAAATTCAGTTATAAAGAATATAGTATAGAATAAGTTAACATAATGAATGTAATGTAATTAAAATTTTGTTGTGTCTTATGTGAACTGAAATGCACTTGTACAGACTGTAATATAGATTAAATTAACATAATGAATCTTAAATGATCAATGTGTTTATGGTTGTATGTGTAATATAATAAAATATGAAATAATTAAAGTGTAATTGATTGATAGGTCTGTAAACTTCTTGCACATTCTTCTATCCTAAGTTTAATTTCAGTATATTTAATTTTAAGAATTATGTTGGAGCTCTCTGTGGTGAATTGCTTATGCGAGCGGTGAGCAATTATTGTAAAAACTTTAGTTATGTTGAACAATTGCTCTAAAAGTTATTTTAGGTCAGTTGTGTTCGATTTTACTGTATGGGCAGCTGATTCCTGAGACACTCCATTATGCAGGTCCAAACTAGACAATATTGTGGTCAGTTGCTTCATCGCTTGTGATACACTCAAAATCAACTCCTCTGTAATATTTGAACCCATTCCTGCTAAGATCATCTTGAATTCTCTATTCAAATGTTCCATGTAGAGATCTGCTGGAATATTTTTAGCCTCTCGACCATGTACATTAAATGTACGATTCCATTTCAACTGGGCAGCCATTCGTGGTGAGAAAAAATATCTCAACTGCAGGAGAGTATTTAATGCTTCCGTGGCATAATTTGTGCGACCAGTTGCTTTATAAATCAGCAGCATGTAGTGCCAGCATCGTATAATGCGATTACCATCACCTTCCCATATTGCATCTTTAAACTCTAGTAATAAAAGTCCACTTGATAGCATAGCACATGCATGTGCATGTACTCCATCCTGAGGTGGCTCTACAGGTGAGGAATTTGCTCTTGGAATGTTAGTATCAACAAACGTATCCACAAGTTGTGCAATAGCAAGAAGAACTAATCTAGTTTGTTGATCTGCAGTAAGGTCTTCAGATTTATCGGGGGGAAACATCATACTTGAACGATCATCAAGGCTATTCATATTAAATATTGTCATTGCAGCTGACAAAATATGAGCTTCTGTTACAAGAACAATAAAATCCTCACATGCATCAAGGTTATCCATTGGTTTCTTAATAACATTGCGCCTGTTGATTAAGTTCCTCAATTGATACAAAGTACCACAATCTCTTCGTGTTGAAGTATTGTAATATTGTTTCCACATAGCCTACATGATTAGTCAATATATCTATAAGGCAGTATTGGCATATAAAACTCCACCACTTTCCCGGTCCCACCATAACAATGACTTAGGTGAGGGAGGCTGTAAATAGGACTCAGACAAACCCTCAAGATTATCTTAATGTTATTCTCAAAATTCCCCTTCAAAGTATCTTATTATGTGTGAGATTAAACACACTATGTGGAAGGATTAATGTTCTTCAAATTACTACAAAAAGTGTCACACTTGTGGTATCTACCATAAACATAGTAAACTACATGTAGTAACAAGTATATTCAACACTTGCACTACAGAAAAACCACAGTGAACATTATCTATATATATAATCTCTCTCTATATATACATAATATATATACATATTATGTATATATTATATATATATATATATATATATATATTCTTTTTTGAATGACATTTCTGCCATTTTTTAGGAAGAGGGGGATTTTGGGGGGAAGGTGAGAGATTGTGCCATGGCGAGTAAGCAGAGCGAGCAAGACACTCTCAGGGTAACACAATTGGAATTTGGGGATATTTTGTTTATATATGTGCGGACATATGTATGCCATGTTATACTTTGACCCTCCCATATTTTTGTGTTAGCTCTGTTGACCCCGTCCCAAATTTCTCTAAACAAATTATTTCTATTTATCGATCATTACATGTATCACCCTAGAAATTTAATTGTTTCTGTTTTTAATTCTTTTTTGCAAGTGCAGTTGAAGCTCAAAAACTTACCGGAGTTCCATTTCTATTCGAGTTAGTGGCGGTGGTAAGTAAATACGCTATTAGTCTTAGTTATAAGCCCTATGCAACAGTATTTACTTGAAAATTCATTGATCACTAGACTACTCATGAAGGTGAGTCTTGTGTAGGTTTGTTCAGTTGTGTGAAAGTATTCTGCCTTAAAACTGCTACTTAGCTAAATAATATCAAAAAAAATAATGTGACTTGTTTTTTATTGCTTAATTCAAAGAGTTCTGGGAAGTGGTTACTACGGCAATGAATCCCCTTTCTTGAGTGTTAGAGTTAAAATCAAACTTTTAACAATAGTGTAGTATTAGGCTCGCTCGCCATTTGTGCTCAAGCACATCATTACATATTGACCATTTTATATAACTAATTTGTAATCAAGCTAAGCTCCCTATTTCATTGATATTATGACAATATACGCAAATAAAAATGAGGTTAGCGAATTTTTTTTTACTTTATGCTGTTTTTTATTCTTTTTAGTGTACACCTAAGGAAATATTAAAAGATATAAATTAACCCATAATAAAAATTCAAAAAAATTTAAGCAAATGTAGTTGAAGTTTTATTATTACTGTGTTTTTACAGTAGCTTTAACTTCATCAACAATAAAAAACCCTGGACTATCTTCTACTGCTACATTGGATGACTCAACATCACCACCAATCTTGAATGCAATAACTACAGTTACAGTGTATGACTCAACATCACCAGCTACAGTAACACCAATCATGAATGCAATAACTACAGTTACAGTGGATGACTCAACATCACTAGCTACAGTAACATCAATCTTGAATGCAATAACTACAGTTACAGTGGATGACTCAACATCACCAGCTACAGTAACACCAATCTTGAGTGGAATAACTACAGTTACAGTGAATGACTCCAGGCTATTGACAATCAGCGTCGCAAGTGGTGTGGTAGGAGCTTTGCTCATTGTTTGCATTGTAGCCATTCTCGGAGCAGTTCTAAGGGGGATTAAAGTCAGAAATAGGAACAAGCTGGTTTTTCCAGACTGTAAGTTTAATCAAGCTACAGCCGTCAATGAAATGAAGACACCAAGCTTAACGTATGCTGGTTCTATGATTAAACTAGTTCAGCTTCCCAAGGAGCTCAAAATTCCTTTCCATCACTTGAAGTTTGACCGCAAAATAGTTGGAGAGGGTGAGTGGGTTTATTGATTTTACTATTTTAGTAAACTACAGCTGAATTATGATTAATAAATACCACACATTTAGACTAAGTGAACTTTCTATATCCATTGAGTTTATGGATGCACTATGACTATAGATCATTCCATAGTACCTAAGTAAGTAAAAAAACAAAAACAAATAATTTTGCTATCAGCAGCCAGTATTTTCTCATTCTGACAGCCATATTATGTTAATGTGATATATATAATCTCGGAAACATATTACCTTTTCAAGAGTAGTTAGTCTTAACAAAACATTATTTTTATATTTGGAAAAATAGAGTAAACTCCAGTGTCATTATAAAAACTAATAAATATTATATCTTAGGAGAATTTTGTACAGTGTACAAGGCCAGATACAGAAACCAATTTGTAGCTGTGAAAGTATTAAAAGGTAAGGATTGAGTTTATTTAATCTACATGTAAGTAAAAGTTTCAAATGTTTTTATACATTCTGTTGTTAGAAATCTTTTCTTTCTTGTTCTATTACCTAATTACACTGTTTCCTTTAAGAACATTACTTAGCAAGGCTGAAACAGTAGTCACAAAAACTGATTTATCCTTTATCAATTTATAATGGATATGGCTCTATAATATCTGATTACATTTTAATTATAGTGATATTAATTGCAGTTGCATTATTTGAATGCTCAGAGTGCCACAATTTGTTATTGCCTTGTTAGCATGTACAAGCTATTTGCAGTGATGTGCCCTAACAAAAATGGCTATCTAGCCATTTGTACTGAAGCATTCCACATTGAAAACCTAAACATAGCTTACGTCAACTTAAAATGTTGAAATATGATACACAACAACAGCTACTACAACTAAGTCAATCTCCTCACTAGTACATCAGAGTAAGCAGATATTACAGGCTCCAAGTGCCTGGATGACCCTGGGATAATTATTCACTTTGTGTATGATTCTAGAGATTGTTTACTTATTTTTTCTGATAAAGTAAATGGCAATATGGTAAGGATTGACCATACCACTACGTTATGGTAGGTGTCACAAAGAAATCAAAATACGAATTACCACACATTTAGACTGACAGTGCAAGTGAGCACTCTCTATATCCATATTGTTTATTGATGCAATATAACTATAGATCATTTCATAGTAGCTTAGTAAGTAAAAAACCAAACAATATTGCTATCAATGGCAAATATATTCTCATTCCAACAGCCATATTATGTTACTTAAAACTTAATCCTAAGTTAAGTTTTAAGTAAGATAATATTGGCTGTTAGAACGAGAAAAAAAATGCTATTATATAATTATTTAAGCCGAGAATAACTGAATATTGCTATTATTATTAGTTGCTGTATTATAAACCATTTCACCAGCTATTTCAGGTACCTTTGAAGTTAGAATGGCTGTTGAAGAAATCATACACATGGCTCATATTTCACACCCGAGCATTCTGGGTCTGATTGGTGTTAGCGTGGACAATCATTTCTCCCCGTGCATCGTCATGCCATTCATGTGGAATAGAAGTCTTGATCACTACTTGAAAAGAAGCGAAAACAAAAAGAAATACTTCTTACCGGTTAATATTGAAGGAAAGAAAGCAGATGTGGTACGCATATGTTAAAGAATACTTTGATATTTGAATTTGAAGCACAAATCTTGCTCTAATTAGGAATAATAATTGACTATAGCATTTTCCAATCTTCACAAGTCAGCCCTGATAGACATCCATAATAGAATAAGTTACGGCAAAGCGAACTTCATTTTGTTTTAATGAGATGTTACTGCATACTAGTCAAACAATTGAGCAGATAGGGCAAGTACGGTTTGTAGGTTTAATTATAATGTCGGAATATTTGAATGTACTGCAAACCATTGTATTCATTTTATAATGCATTGTTCCGTTCTGTTTCTGCTAACAAATAGGAAGTAGCTACATGGAAGTTGCTGCAGATGTGCCTGCAAATAGTACAAGGGATGTCGTACTTGAGCAGTGAGAGAATTATCCATCGGGATTTGGCAGCAAGAAACTGTATGTAAGTTAACAATAAGGTTGGAAGGCTAAGTCAGCTACAACAGTAACGTATAATTATAAATTGGCATGCAGTTATTATTATGGAAGCTTTTTTATATATATCTTGATAATTAAAAATATCAAACCTACTGGTGGAATGAATAAATAACTAACTAAATAATTAAATTTATACATGAATATATAATATGTATAATGTATAAATTGAAGTTAAAGCTATTAGGGCCAGTCTTCAGTAAGTATGGTATGGTATTTTTCTACATTGTAGGGTAGATTTAAATGGCAACATTAAAGTGGCTGACTTTGGGCTCTCGGTGACTATTTCTGAAGATAAAGACTACTTCAAATTAATCGATGAAACACCAGAAAAGCTTCCAGTGCGATGGATGGCAGTGGAAAGTATAGTCAGTTTAAAGTTTTCAGAGGCTTCAGATGTAGTAAGTTAAATGAAAACTTGTGATCAATTTTTTCATAAACACTAATTAATATTTTTATTCAATGCTACCATGAAGTTGTACCAGAATAACATCACATAAATAAAATAAAACATTAGTTACATGAGTTGTTAAATTATCAGTGCCACTTTTTAGAAGTGAAAAGTTTTGTCATCATTTTTCGTAGTATTTGTAGAAGATGCCAGTTCATTAAAATATGAGCTCAAGCACACCACTATTGCATGTACATGTGAATGTGTGAATGCGTGCAAAGGAGGTGATTTAAAGTTAAGGAGCCATATTGCTACACCTATTGTGTTAAATGTAGTCATTTAATTATATTGTGTGATATAATTAATGAAGAGAACTGTGTAATGAATTCAAAATATTTGGATTGAAATTATCAAAAATTATTTTTTTATGTTTGTCTTAATCTGCAGAATTTCCATGCTTGTAATTCTTAATTCACATTTAATTACATTGGCAAAGTCATGTATTTCTTGTATTAGTTCTGGCTCAACTCTGAATTCTAGCAGCTTAATCAGAAAGCTATTACTCAGTTAATAATGTAGAAAATTATGATTACAAAGCTACACAACAAACATCAAGAAAAATGAAAGTTAGTTTTCATTCACAATTAACACATATCACGAATGAAGCAATAAATGACCCATATATGAAAAACCTGGAAAGATAGAATAGTGTGTATTATAAAAGGATAGCTTAACTTACTTTACAGTTGCGTGAATGTTTCAAATATTTCAAATGTTTTGTTGTTGTCTTTGTGTTGTTCCAGTGGTCATACGGGGTCACATGTTGGGAAGTATTTAGCTGCGGCGACAAACCTTATCCCGAAATATTGAACAAGGATGTCGTTCAAAACATAAAAAATGGATACCAAATGAAGAAACCTTCAAATGCCGCCTGCAATGATTCTATGTAAGACAAATCATTGACGACATCATGATGTGAGGAATGCAAAGTATGATCAAGACTTAATTCATGTCCTAAAAATGTCAATAATCTTCACTTAAATGAATATAAATGAACATTCAGTCATTCTTGGGTGAAGTAACTAGTGATGTACTAGAGCACAAATGGCGAGTGAGCCAAAAGCTACACTATTTTTAAATGATTGAGTAACACTTAAGAAAAAGGTCGAGTTTTTAACTTATGTATATTGACGGTAAAGAGGATTCAATGCAATAGTAGCCCACAACTTTTGAATTGAAAGAAAAAAGTCACGTTATTTGAAAGTTTTCTTTGTTATATTCTTTAGTTAAGTAGTAGCTCTAATGCACAACACTGTCACACACTTGAACATACCTTCATATAAGACTTACCTTCGTAGTTAGTCTAATGACCTATGAATTTACAAGTAAATACTCTTGTATTAGACTTATAACTATGACAAATAGCGCATTAACTTATCACTGCCACTAACTCGAATAGAAATGGAACTCGGCAAGTTTTAACTGCACTTGCAAAAGAATTCAAAATGGTAAACACTTTAATTTTTAGAATATGCGGGTAATGATCATAAAAGAGAGGATTCTATTTAATGAAATTTGGGACAGGGTGGACCGTCGAACTAACACAAAAATGCCAGTGTCAAAGTACAAAAATGATATACGTACATCCAAACATAATATAAACAAATATCCCCGATTTTCAATTGTGTTATCCCTGATAGTGTTTCGCTCGCTTTGCTCGCTCGCCAATTCTGATAATAGAAATTTTCTTGTTTTAACACACCCAATATTATGTTAAACTTAACGTTACGACTTCTTGCTAAAGTCCTCACTATTATTAAAAAAATATTAGTTAGCTACATACATTTTTCATGCAATATACGTGCATATTTGACATTTTAACTCTAACTGGGTATATGTACTGTGAATATAACATTTGACTGTAAATTTCTATTAAGCTAATTCAATCATTAATATTTCTGTAGATATGATGTAATAGTTTCTTGTTGGGCTTTGGATCCAGCAGATAGACCAAACTTTCAATGTCTTGAACAGAAGGTGTCATCTCTGCTAACCAATTTAAAAGACTATCTTCAACTGATACCTGAATCATCTGATACAAAATAATGTAGTAAACAATCATAAAAAAATATTTAATATGTAAATAATCATGTGACTTTTCAGATAAAGTTTAAGACCACTTCTCTATCAATCCGTTGTTATTATCACAAAATCTGTATTTTTATCCTTTAAAATTCACATTTTAGTTAGTGATTTGCAACATGAAGTCTTTCAATACACTTAAATACTCCATTAATCTTCTAGATCTAGTCTAAATAATAATGTCCATTTTTTTTTCAAAGATGAGATATTTACAAAAATTAAATTAAATTGGTAGATGATATTTTTCACTTAGTAATAATTCAGCAGCACTGAATTTCACCAGATAGTGGAGGTCATTAATTAGAACTTGAACTGTCAAAAGTGATAGTAATTTGTAATTTTAATATAATCTATGAGTGTGTATAATGACTATACAGTGAACAAATTGATAGATTTAAAATTTTATTGACTGCTAAATAAGAAAGTCTAGCCAATGACTGTTAAGCAATGTCCCGTAGAAAATATTGCTTAAAATAACAAATACAGCAATAAACAATTTAAACATGAAAATAATAAATAATAGATTAGTAGTGAGAAAAAACCACATGTATTCATTAGATTGGAGGTATTAAATGGAAAATCTATATTGTTTGTGTGACGATCTGCCCAAGTTTTCTAAATTTGAATAAAAACAAATAAAAGGTAGCTAGTAATCTTATCAGTTATCTTATTATTCTCATGATATTGCTTACTATTTTCTAAATAAATCTGAATAAAGAAGCAGATTATCTCCTTAACACGTCCTTTACAAAAAACAACAACATTTAATATACTATAATAACTATAATACTAAGGATGTATCAAAAAAGTTTTCTTTTAGCTATAAAGTTATATTATAAGCTTTTGACGTGTTGCACTAGCATAAAAGAATTGTGTGATTTCGGTTTTGTCATAGCTCTCATTCAAGAATGCATTAAAAAGCAATAGTAAAGTACTATCACTGGAAGAAAAGTGGAATTTCCTGCTATAGGAAAGGTTAAGTATAGCTATCTCACAGATCACATGTCCTTCACATTTCCAACTTCAGGACAGATGAGCTGGTGGTAACCATTCCGGGTACTGTATAGGGCGTACTTTCCTTCACTATTTCCTGAACATATCCTTGACATAAACTGCACTATTTCCTTTACATGCCATATGGTTTGTACTGCATATATCATATCACATTACCTTCATATTTCCTGAATTAAAATTGAACTATTCCTGTACATTCTAGGTAGCTGTCTGTGCGAAAATGTGCAGCTTTCCTGTACTCAAAAACTGCACTTTTTATGCACCTTTCCTACACAAAGCAACTATTCTTCACACACCTTTCCTGCAGCAATCCTGAAGTTAAACTGCACTTTTTGTGCAACCTGTTCTACACAAATCCTGTACCTTCAAAATTTATCCATTGTTACCAGAATATGAATAAATAATTATGACCATGTACAAATAAATGAAAAAAATGATGCATCAGACAACAGTTCCTGAACTTTGGCTCCATCTCTGCAATATCTCAAGTTCATCTCTGCAATATCTCAAGTTCATCTCTGCAACCTCTTTAGTTCATTCCTGCATTAACAAAGAAACAAGGTAATGAACTCAACGGTAATACTTCAAACACTAGTATTGGTGATCAATGACTTGTACAAATTACAATCCTACATCCACAGATCCAATAACACTTAAAGAATCACCTAGATATCACTAATTAGCGTTTTCATACTTACTCAATAAAATTGAACAACACCGCGCTCTCTACTTGCTGTCGCAGCCTGTAAATCAGTCTAGTAAGATCACACAGGGCAGAAATTAGCTCAATCTTCACTGTGCCCACCACCGCGTGTACGGCACGCATATTGTGTTGATACCCTTTACCACCACCTCTTCTAACACTCCTGATTACTGAGGTAAAAGGTCGATAGTGCTAGGTTTCAAACTCGAAATTGGTAAAGGGTTTAATTTCAAAACACCAGATCAGAAATGGTAAAGGGTTGCTAATACCACAGAAGTTCTCTACAGCAAGAGTGATAATACGCCTGTGTATCTCCTCTTCTGGTCTGCTCTTACTGGCGTTCATGGATTTTTATCCCTGTGAGTGAAAACACAACTGGTACGCTTATAGTGTACTCTGTTGCTGTCCACACTAGACTAAAGCGGTGTAAAACTGAACAACTGTATTGGTCAATTCAAAGACTGGTATTTCTTCAGTAGTGCCTCAAGTAGCATAGGGCAAGTATGTTAGTACCCTTCTCTCATTTTTGTTTTGCTAGCAAGCCCATTAGCCACTGAATCAAATTTCTGTGGTCTTCATTGTTGCACCATAACTGTATTGTACTTGCTAGTGAGGAATTTTTAATGAAAACTATAAGCCATTTTTCTTTTGAAATTAATATATACAATAATATATTCAACAGTTGATGTCTCTTTAACTAAGCTTTACTGTATGAGAAATAGTGTTGACAGTAATTGGTGCCCTGTTGTCATTCTGGTTGGTCTATCAATTTACCTAAATTGTGCCACTCTGTCTCGTCATGTCGCGGGGGGGGGGTGGGGAGAGAGAGAAGAGATTTGACTTCAGAGTGGAGTTCATCACTGGAACGGAGTTTGGGACAGGTGAACACTAGTGAAGGGAATTTAACATATGTGGAGTGTCCATAGAACAGAGCCTCCCACCTTACTGATTCATCCATATTTTTACGGAAATTGCTGATTCAACACTGATTGCCCCCTGAAACTTTGAAAATGTTAGACCTTGAAATTTTACCCTTGATAATATACCCTGATGAAGGTATAAATTTTGAACTACTACTTATGCACTACTGAAGTAGCCTGGCTGGCTACAAAATATCTAATGTATGAATGTGTTATGGAATGTAATAATGCAGAGCACAAACTCCAATCTAAGGATCTTGAGTTTAAATGAACTGTATTTAAGCTAATTTTACTTGTGACTCTCTGTATGTAGGGTTGTGAAGTAGGAGGTGAAACCCAACTCCACAGGGTCAACACATGTCCAAAAGTATCATTAAAAGAAGACTCGGTGTTCCTCCGTGAAGAGTGTACTAATAGCTACTCTTGGACTTCAATATAAGAGGTGAGGAACTCCTGAATAACTTTTAACCTACACTAATAAGAAAAGAGGCTTTTTACCTTTTATTCAAGGTAAATTATATATATACATACTCTAGTGACTAGCTCATACATTATTTTCATTTAATGCACAGTTAGACAACCTGAAATATATATAGGGTGCGATGGAAAAATTTGGGCTCTAGTCACTTTACGAGCAATTCGTTGAAATCCTGTATATCGATAAACAAATAACACACACACATACTCAAAAATTAATGCTCCCATTTGTTTTTAATAGTACATGTCTATACAGGCTTCTGATAAGAAGTGAAATTTTAGCAGACCTGATGTCCTCTCAATATTAAATTTGAGAGGAGAAATGCTATTTTGGTCAGCCGGCCGTGTAATTTGTGTTATGTAGAAAGTAGTACCCTATTCATTTACTCGGCCCTCTCTCTTTATGTTGTACAATCTGCCGAAGATACTGTTGAAAGAAAGTGAGCAGGGGGTGATGATAGTGAGACACATACTAGCAAAAATGTAGTGCTAATACATTACATACGTATTTAATAGCAACAAGATTTGTACTTACGAACCTTGGCCAGTGAGCTAAAATTCACTCCTGATGAGATATTTCTGATCTGTAGAATTCTGATTCAACCGCCAAAGTTTCTCCATATCTCACTCGCTAAATTGTGTGCGTGTGTATGTGTATATAGTAATTTATATATAATATATTTGTAATAGCAAAGGTGCACTCACTGTGGACTTATTCAGAGTGCTTATGAAAACACTTATTACACTAGTTTGTATCTACATTCACACATAACAGGTCTGCACTGTTAAAACATTACATACATACGTACGCTCAATCCTATTTTATCCAAATACCTCTATTACAGGCACGCCTCTTTACAGGGCAGGGCACAAGTTAGCCACTCAATTAATCAATTCTTGCCTCACAATTTCGCTAATTTGACCACCATTACCCAATTGTGTCAGCACAAGCCGGTTATTTCTGGTTCCATAAAATTGTAGAGAAGCCTACTAAGGGTTGCAAGTGAAAGAGGACTGTACTTAATGCTTGGAAAAATTCCCTTGTAGCTGGCATTTCTGAGATACAGACACCCTCGGGTCCCATGGTGCCTGGTTAAGAGGGGATTGAGTGTACATGCATACATACATACTTACATACATACATGCATACATACATGCATACATACATGCATAGATGCATGCATACATACATGTATACATACTTACATACACAGAGCTGGGCAATATTGGATAATCACAGGCGATATGATACTTACCTGCATTATCGCGATAGAGCGATATAATGATATTTCATAAATAATATTTAACAAAGTAAATTTTATCCAGACAAAGTTAGTCCGTGGGGCAAGACTATGTTGGCTTTCTTTAGACAGAATTTTAACTCGCAACCACTGCTAGCTACTTTTAAAACTTTGCTAGTACATTACGGACATGTTTGCAAACCGCGAAATGGCTGTTCCTTTAATCTGTCGTGCGCATGAAGTTCATGCATTAGTTTAACGACCCCAACAGTTTTCTGAAAAAAAGGCAATATCAGTTTTTTATCGCGGTGCAACGATAATACCGGTATATCGCCCAGCTCTATACATACATACATACATACATACATATCATACACACGTATATACATACACACACATACATACATACATACATGTATACACACTCGTACACTATCATGGTTCCTATGTTATCATGTAGGTGAGCGTTTATAAGGGTATACATGTAATAAAATCAAAGCTCAAGTTTTATTTTAATGATTTCATAATACTGTAGCTTGAGTGGTTAAACTTATATGAATTTTATGACTGTAAGTTGTCTGACATTCAAATAGTGATTGTAGGTGACACATATTCAGGGTTTGTAGCTGTTCTTGTGCAAGAATAATATCTGATAATGTTCATGTGTACATATGTGCCAAAGTGCTTCTTGATTGAAAATGACCACTCAGGATAGTATCTAGCTGTACTCTGACTTTACACTGTATATCCTGTGCAGTAAAATTTAGCTGTATCAATGGCTAACAGTACTCTCTTTCTTACTCTTTATATAGCCCACCTTTTCCATGAGGCTTTTCCCCCTTCTTCCATACTGTTAATGTGCTCTTGACTTATTTTCCTACTTATGTGACATAATGAAGTACATGCACTGATCCTCTGCTTTTTTGTTGCCTATGCACACACGTAACATTACACTTTGTGTTATGTTTCGTGATTGATGTTGTGGCAATGATGGGAAATTTGGCTAGCTTAACACTATCAAGTTATATTTTCTAAATTTTGATGACCATTACCAAATCTGGGATAACAACATGGACCCCTCGAAAAGTTGTGTGGCTGTGCTGGTCTTATGAGTCGCAGTTAGTCTTAGTGAAGTGAGGAGATTGACTTAAAGGGGAAGAGGTAGGAGTTGTAGACAGAGCCAGTAAGAATTGTGAGTTAAAGATCAAGGAAGCTCCACAGATACAGATGACACCTGAGTTCAGTAGCCTCGACCCATGGGTAGGAGTAGAATGGAGTAGAGCAGCGCAGGTGTCTCAGCTCTGGCCACTTTCCTCCCTCCAAAGTCACTGCCACTAGGGAAATCCCATACACTCTCAAGTCTTGTTGTAACTTATTGAACACGTGGGAAATCTGAACTGAGAGGGGAGTGGCTGACAATGATATAGTCTGTTCACAATCCATTCACGCATGCGTGAAGTAAAGGGTTTATATGCAATGAATTAGGCAAGATGTACACAACTGGGAATATATAGATCGATGTATGGATAGGATTAGAAAGAAAGATATAAGAGGGTGAATTACATAGCAGTGAGGTAAAGTGTATGCATCACAATATTCATATGGTATAGAGTGAAGAGTCCATAACAACCTGACAACAACAAGTTTAACAGAGACATGGGTTTAGAGCTTCCAGGATGCTGGTTGTGCTGCCTGCAAATCACCGTTCAGTATTATATTAAACAGTTAGCATACCCTCCAGTAATCTTGCTGCTTACATTGTGTTTAATATATCACCATGGAAAGTTCAACTTCAGTTGACCCCTGAAGAGGACTTCGGCAAGAAGTCGAAACGTTGGGTTAAGTTTTAATTAACATGTGCTGCTAGAATGAGAAAAGTTCCTATTATTAGTATATATACATATATATATATATATATATATATTATATATATACGTATTTTGTTTTATTTTTCTTTAAACAGCCTGTATATGTGACCGGTTTTGGGAAAATCGGCCTAAACGCGGCATCTAAAGTTTTCTAATTTATTCTACCAGTAGGCTGCCGTCCTCCTAATTTGGAAGCTGTAGCACAAGCCGTCTTCGCCCTACGCACTACAACACTTCAGTATTTTTGCTAAACTTATTATTGCTGATTTCGAAAAAACGCCGGGTAAAGGCGTTGCTAAGGTCAGGGGGCGTGCCTTGTGTCCGTATACTATTACTGCGTGTCTCCGGAACACTACGGAATAAACCGGTTACAGGCGGATTGAAAGAAGTCTAAAAGGCTTAATGCAGGGCTCCTTAAGAAACTATGATGGCGAGAATTGCGTGAGTACGTGAATTATGTAGAATAGTAAGTGAATTAGTTAGCTACAGTTTTTTCCCCGCTGTTAGTGAAAAGCCCGCCAATAATTTTCTTAGTAACTCTCCGTACACGAGTCCAACCGGCTAGTGTTTTTAGCCTCCTAGTGTGAGTTCTAGAGCACGCCAGAGCTTACAACTGCGTCATAAGCTAGAGCTAACTGGAGTCTATCCATTTCTGCCATAAAAAGTTTTTCGAAAAAAATCGGCCCGTAAGGCTTTACCCGGGGATACTGAAAAAAATTGTTTGCCGCGTTTAGGCCGATTTTCCCAAAACCGGTCACATATAAATTATAGCAAGTACACAAAATGAATTCAAAAATTTAGGATTTTTGCATTATTACTGCGTATTATAATAAAGCACCAAAGGTGCGAACCCTCAGCGCTATTGTGAGGCTGCGCTCCGGGCTGCTCGATTATGTAGGAACAGGAACCGGGCTGCCTTGGTACTTGCTGCCACTAGTTCCAGTTATCACAACTCCCAGATAGAATGATTAGATAGCTACCCTCCTGAAGCGTCAAGTGATTTAAGTTTTAATTTAAATACGCAAGTATGATGACATAGAATACAGAAACGGATAGAAAAGACTTGACCTATGACCTTGCGTGGACTGGCCTTAAATAGTAGAGGCCAGGACACGCCTACAAAAGGAAGTTTCTAGAACAAAACTCTAATAAACGCTACACACACACACTTGGACAAGAATGTTCTTGGAGCTACCACTAATTAGTTCCCCCCCCCCCCCCCACACACACACACCCACCCACAAACTCTCTAACTACTTGCTAATGAGTTCTATTATATTAACAAGTTCTTTCAGGCTCTTCAGCCTGCTCCTGCTTGCTTCTCTGTTAGGTATCTGCTTCTGTGGCTCCGCCCTCTGGGTGGAGTCACTCGCTGAATTTTCTGGCCCCACAGCTACCAAGCTATTTCAATATAATCTCAGACCAAAAGAACGAGCAATATTTATTAGTTATTTTAATCAGGCAACAATAATATTTCTATGTACCATTATCTTGCTCGAGCTATATTATAGCTCGAGCAAGATAATGGTACATAGAAACACTGTCTTCATAAGAGAAGATGCTAAACTAGCCAGAAACACTCACCGGTATACATATTCAACGTGAAATTTAACTTCTTTGAACTTGGTAATTTTATTTGCTCATGTGATTGTGACGTGATGCTATAGGGGGCGTAACCCACAAAAGCTGGTACCTACGCGGTGGTGAAAGCTTCGCATTTTCTCAACAATTAGCCCGAAATAAAAAAAACAACAGCACAATGAATGGTCCTAATCTTCGTTCTGAGTAAGTTCATACCTAAATCAACAGTTAATTGTTAGTAATCTCCCATATCAGAGCGTGACAGACGAGACGACTACTATAACTCTCTTGCACATACAAGCTGAGGCTTAATAAGCATTTTTGAGCTCATGATACAAGTGTCCCACATCTCCTTCAATGCTATCACAAATCATGGCGTTCATCTTGTATGAGTTTATCTCTATCACAAGAATTTAACCTCGTGACTTACTTGATTATTAAATAACTTCCGTCGTCCCCCCCCAACCACACCCCCAATAGCTCGCCCGAACAGCTAGTACAATATTTTAAGGAGTATGAATGAACAACATTCAGTATGGAGTTACTACTATATCTCATGGAACTTTCATTCTTAGCCCTCACCACGTGTGTGCAAAAGGATTACAATACTTGTGTTCTGTCCGTTTGTCTGTCATGCTCAATTACTACACTTAATTGTTAATTTAGGTATGAGCTAATTCAAAACAACCATTTAAGACCTTTTTATGGTGCCATTTTGAAATTTCAGGCTGAGAAACACGAAGCTGTCAGCTCTGCATCAGTACTAGCTTTTGTGGGTTTTGCCCCCTATCATTACGTCATAATTAATTGAGCAAATAATTTCTTGCTGTCCATCATGGTTTGGCTTTGTACTGTAAAGTTAACGAGTACTGGAATTGGAGTTGCGAGGGTCAAAATACAAAATGACATACGTACGTCCACACATATTTTCAAACAAACAAATATCCCCGATTTTCAATTGTGTTACCCCTGATAGTGTCTCACTCTCTTCGCTCGCTCGCCAATTATATATATATATATATATATATATATATATATAATACTTATAGCACGAGTCAGAGTACAATATGGGAAAATATTTTACGAGCACGCAAAATATTTTCACGAGCCAAAGGCGAGTGAAAATGTGCGCCTGGAGTAAAAGATCATTCCCATATTGTACGACGATGTGTAACGTGATTTATTGCTTCTTTGAAATTTTCTCAACCGGTTACAATACAATTTCATTGATTTTAACCGCTACGCGCGCGCGCTACAAGTAGCGTACAATGTACTAAACCGGTACAATATGGGAGAAACTAACAGAACGCTCCAGGGGAATCCGCCGCATGTTCGGAAATATCCAGCGTCAAAACACACAAGGACTGCAATAACAATGGAATAGGATATAACATGTTGACTAGGCTGTGTGTGGAGAAACTTAGACAAGGTCACAGGATCGCGTTAAAACGCGTATCTAAGTTTTCTAGTTTATATCTGACACCAGTAGACTGCCGGGTCCTTGGGAGCTTCTTTCCTTCCGTATTGTGGAAGCTGAGCACAACACCTTCTTCGCCGCTACGCGACTACAATCCTGTGCTCGTATTGGAAGGAGTTCATAGTCTGTGACAAAGCTTATTAGTGACCTATTTCGAAAAAGACTCCGGGTAACGTAGGCGTCAGGGTGGCTAGGTCAGGGGGTCGGGGGTGCCTGTGGTCCGTATACTATTCTGCGTGTCTCTGGGACACTATGGAATGAACCGGTTACAGGCGGATTGAAAGAAGTCTAAAAGGCTTAATGCAGGGCTCCATAAGAAACTATGATGGCGAAAATTGCGTGAGTACGTGAATTATGTAGAATAGTAAGTGAATTAGTTAGCTACAGTTTTTTCCCCGCTGTTAGTGAAAAGCCCGCCAATAATTTCTTAGCAACTCTCCGTGCACGAGTCCAACCGGCTAGTGTTTCTAGCCTCCTAGTGTGAGTTCTAGAGCACGCCAGAGCTTACAACTGCGTCATAAGCTAGAGCTAGCTGGTGTCTATCCATTTCTGCCATAAAAAAAAATTTGAAAAAAATCTACCCATAAGGCTTTACCCGGGGATACTGAAAAAAATTTTTTGCCGCGTTTAGGCCGATTTTCCCAAAACCGGTCACATATGTTGTTAACCTTCAGTGTTACATTTTGTAGCTCTAGGTTAACATTGAAAATGGATACTGGTAAATGTCTCTGGCCTTTTAGCTTCTTTGCTTATAAAGACAGCTTTTACATATACTGTTTTCATTGCTCAAGCTATATTGATACCTAATTAGAATAGCCAATAAATCATTCATTTGGTCCTGAGATGATTTTGTAAATAGCTTGCTAGTGTATAGTGGCACTTGTGGGCCTCCCTCAGTGAAGCTCATGAGTTCCTCCTTCAGGCTCACACAATGGTGACAGCAATTAAGCTGCTGCCACCAGAATCAGTATGCCTTCCCCTCGACAGCCCCCCCTCGAAAGGTGGACTCAGGATTATACTAGTTTAATCTAACGAGATCAGATGGCACAATGGCAGCTGAGAACTGACTGACTGCACACACAAAACACGAAGTCTTATATGCACAGCCCGGACAACACAACAATGAACAACAAGATGTAGACACACACAGGTGACATGACTTTAAAAATTAACTAAGTTCCATAACCGAAAATACATGTAACTGAATCCAAAACAAGCACAAACATATAATGTTCAATTCATAGTTCCTGGAATGTGGGCGGCCCCACCAATTTAGTTGGGATGTCGTCCCACAGCGCTGAAGGTTCGCACTTATGGTGCTTCATTATGCCAGTGAACTAAAACACACACTTTATTGCACAATCTAATTGTAAGCCATATATCATCTCTAATATATACTTCGTTTGATCTGGTTTTATAAATGCATTTACAGGGAGTTTTAACTTCACACACATACTTGCTTAATTGTAGAGTTGGTAATTATTGTGGACTTATTAGTAATAAGGTTTAATGAGCTAACTCTAATGGAGTTCAGTATGGAGTAGATATCTCACAGAATATCATTAAGATATGTGTGACTGTGAACTATAACAATTATGTGATAGGTGTTTTCTCTAATTAAAGCACTTTATTACACAATCTACACCATAATTGAGTGAACTCATATATATGTGACAGGCTATAGGAAAACAGACCACTTCACTCAAAAACTGAAAAATGAGTTATTATTTTTGAAAAGTACAAAAAATTTCCATTTAAATGATCCTTAAATCATATTCTAAATCACTTCCTAGGGCGAGTTATGAACGCCAGAAGAGGATAGCCCAAGTAAGTGTTATTGGAGAAAACGGCACTTTAAATTTTTGAGGTAAGTTTCCGTATTCTAAAGTTATCTCCGCATCACTTAGTAGTTTCGCGCGAACAGCCACGTGGTGCCCAAGGGCGTGATATCTTAGCTGCTTCGTTAATTGCCAAGTAACTGGGAATTACCCTCACAGGTAAGGGAAATACCCGCGCGTACGCGTTAACTTTCCCGGTAACAATTGAAAAGTTACGCCGTAAACTGAGAGATACTAAAAAGGTTTGTGAACTTCAGCGGTACGCAGGCTTTGAAGATAACTGTA
>WLWD01003456.1_pt1 | contig 49652 bp, 26 predicted proteins | sample 6712731 | NCBI WGS metagenome assembly WLWD01 (sample SAMN12718690, study PRJNA576275) | sponge metagenome | isolation source: marine sponge | host: Mycale hentscheli | place: New Zealand: South Island, Marlborough, Capsize Point | collected 2014-11-01
TAGAACTAGGTGTAAAACTACACCCACAAAACGTGCAATACATGCGAGCGAATTATAAATGGTTAGGTTTCATTAGAGGAGCATACGCCCACTTTTGGAAAAAAGTGATCTGGCTATAGCCAGACCGCGGCGCCACTTGCTTAACGCACAGCGCTCTACAACAACCAGCTGTGCTAATTTATCACTTCACTGTCGTAGCTGAGTCACAGAGTGCTTGTGTGTTAAGCAAGTGATAGGGCTTCAAACAGGATTATTTTCAGGGGGGTCAAGCCTCACATTACTTCACAAACTTTACCCACTTCTCACCTATTCACTACATTTCCCTGCTCACACCACACCTGCTATATAGTCACCTCCTCCTGCAGCTAAATAAACATTGATCCATTAACAGTCACCCTACCCTCCATTCATTCTGTATCATTATGCGATTTATTTAATTTGTGGAACAGTTATATACACATGTTCATGTTCATGCAAACCCTTCTTTTCCATATATGTATATTCTCCACTCATGCTCACCTTGCCTCTTCCCACTATTTAAACTATTTTTTTTTATAGAACCTTGCATCATTTCACTCTCTCTGTTTTTTTCTCCTAAAGATAGTTTTAATCAAGTTTGACTGAGCTATTTTTGCGCATAGCTGGCCTTACAACCCAGCTACAGAGATTGCTGAAATGGAGAAAGTGTTGAGTTTCCGCCAACAGACAAGTATGGTTTAACGTACATAAACAGTGTCATAAGTAAACTCCATGTGCTTAACCCTGTATAGAAGACCACTTTTTTGTCGTTGTCTTTAAAACTTTCTTCTTTCATGGAGCACTCTAGTAGTGCTGACTGAAGCTCAGAAACAGTCTTTTTCAAAGCTATGTTCTCTTTCTTCAATTCTTCATTCTCCTTTTGCAGCTTTATCATATCATCAAAGCTTTTCTCTACCAAACCAAATGTAATATCAGTTTCAATGGCAATAGATGAAAAATTTAAAGGTTCAACAGCCGCTTCAACGCCTAAAGTAGACCCTATCTCATAATTTTGTTTATCAGTTTCAGCTACACCACTCTCAACTGAGGTATCCACCCTTAATCTTCTTATCTTACATCATCGGATGCAGGATGATGGGGAGACAATTGAGCAACTTGGGATTAGCATTCAACAATTGGGATGCAAGGCTTTCCCAACTATCACTGGAAAAGACTTTGATAGGTTACCCAAGGGTCGTTTCTATCAAGCTCTACTCGTCAATTGGCAGCGGAAGCTGGGCTGTCCTAAACCTGACGAGGGATTCCATGAACTTCTGGCACGTGCTAGAATGTTGGAAGGACATGAGAAGCAGTTTGGTGTGTCTGCACTGAATCGGAATGGAACAAAGAGTGGATCGAATGAAAGGTCATAGGTCGGGGATAATTAACTACCTTCTCCGTGTTCCTTGGATCAGGCAAAATACCTTCTCGTGAGATAATATGTCCCAGAAACGGAACTTTGTCACGCAAAAACCCACACTTCTTTGGTTTTAACCATAGATTAGCTGAACGCAGAAAACATCACGGAGGTGTTGTAAATGCTCCTCAAATGTTTTGTAAGCCACCAAAACATCATCAATGTACACAAAACATGTCTTCCACTCTAGTCCAGCCAGTACATGCTTCATCACTCTCTGAAACGTAGCTAGCGTGTTACAGAGACTAAAGGGCATCCGAGTAAATTTAAACAATCCTTTGAAAGAAGCTGTCTTTGATTGGGCGTCCTCAGTCATTTCCACCTGCCAATACCCGGAGGCTAAATCCAATGTGGAACAGTACTTAGTTCCTCCAAGCGCAGCTAAAATGTCGTCTACTCGAGGCAAAGGATACACATCTTTACGTGTGACTGAGTTCAGGCGCCGATAGTCGACACAGAATCTCCAGCTTCCGTCTTTCTTAGGTATGAGGACTACAGGGCTAGCCCACGGACTAACTGAGGGTTGCACAACTCCCTGTGCTTCCATAGCATCTATCATCTGGGATACAATCTCATGCCTAACGATTGGTGTTCGATAAGGCTGCTGTTTGATAGCAGCATGCTCACCTTTATCAATGGGATGCTGCAAAACATCAGTGCACCCCAATTCTGCATCACTGAGAGCAAAAACACCAGAGAAATCCACAAGAAGTGTTCGTAACTTCTCAACTTCCTCCTGTTTGAGGGAGTTCACAGGTAAGTTCAATTGGGCAAACAACTGCTCGGTTCGAGAATAAGAGTTCTCGACTGCACTCACTGTGGCACTCAAACTTCGATCGACGTCCGCAAGGTAAGAGTCAGAATTCATTTCCATCACTTTAATTGTTTTAACAGTTCCCAAGTGCATACCCATTTCTAAATGAGCAGCTATCCCTTGATTGTTCTCAATTGCTAGTAAAACTTCACCCTGTTCATTAGCAGTTAATACAGACTCTTGTATAGTAACTCCACAAGATTCTAATGATTCATGATTTGGTTGAAACAATAAATTGCCTCCCAAATTCATGCATGACAACTTAGCCAGTGTTACTTTACCCTTATTACATGGCACAGTTACTGATTTTACCAGACTCACATTAGCCATTCTCTGTTCATCACTACTACTAGGATGTGTTAGATTGTAGCTACTGCTACTAGGCTACCCCAAGTGTGATCCCTTCAAGAGATAGAAGTTAAGTTTAAACCATAATATTTCGGCTTGTTGGGCCTTCTAGTGGTGAATGAATAAAACGCAGAAGAGATGAATTACATGTATGTATACCCAGAACTTGTTTGTGTGTGTGTGTGTGATGATTAATATTAATTGGTGTTGACCTGTGAACACAACTTGTTTGTGTATGTGTGATAAAGAAAAAGAATTAGGGTAGCTAGTAGCAGTAGCTACAATCTAACATATCCTGTTCATTTAGCCTTCTCTAACTCCACCCCCCCCCCCCCCCCCCCCCCATCTTATCTTTAATTCTCTTCTTTCTAATTCTTTTTCTTTATCTTTCTCTGACATATAGGAGTGAGCATTGTCATTCCAGCAGAGCTATACACAGGTCAATCAACACCAATTCATCACACATACACAATTCACAGGTCAACACCAATTAATATTAATCATCACACACACACACACAAACAAGTTCTGGGTATACATAATTCATCTCTTCTTCTGTATAATTTCAGGACCTGGCCAGGGGGGGGAGGGTTTGGTACCAGTAGAAATTAATGATATTTATAACTGAAAACTTTGCTTCTCTTGACAGAGCTATTGTACAGCTAAAACAGTGATAGACAATAGCTTCTTCTGTTTAATAGACATAATTTACAGATTCATTTAATTTAACAATACTGAAGCTATTAAGTAATAGTCAGAATAAAACAAATACAGTATTCTCATATACACACTCTTTAGCAACAGCATAGCTGGTCACTCCTAGCTACTAGAAACTATAAAACCATAACATTCAATTTACATATTTTAAACTAACATTCTTGCTGTTAAAGTTTTTGTAGTATAATTATTGCTGTAGGAATCACCAACACGAAATTTCCTTTGTAGAAATTCTCCATTGCTTTCTTGTTAAAATGATCTTTGGTAAACTTGTTGTCAAGTCCATGAGTCATGTAGTACTTAATTAGCTCATCGGCATCATCAAAAGTAAAGGTAGCATCTTCAGTGTCAAAATGCTGAATCTCAAAACCATACTGAGAAGCATATTCTTGCAATTCTTCCATTTTTAGGTGATGAGCCTGGTCGAGGATGTAACTCTTGTATTCGTTGCTAACTAATTTTTCAGATTCTGGAAAAAATACTTCTCCAAAATCAAATTCCATTGGTACACACAATCCAATCATTCCATCCTTTTTCAAAACTTTGCTCATCTGCTCAAAAACTGCTTTTTTATTTTTAACCCAGTGCAAAACAAAATTGGAATAGACCAGATCATACATTCCTTCAGGTAACATTTCTGCAAACCCTTCTAGATACTCTATATTATCAGCTGCGTGGCTCTCACGAGCTATCTTTAATCTGGCTATATCAGGATCGAGAGCAACAACGCTGCCTTCCTTTCCCACTGCTTTTGCAAGTACTTCAGTTAGAGATCCAGTACCACAGCCAATATCTAGAGCTTTCCATCCTTTTTGGGGACATATCTTCTGGAGTAAAGAAACTCCGAACTTCATTTGTACTGAAGAATTGCCTTCATACGCTTCTGCCGCACTGAAGGTAGACATAACAATAATGTTGATTAATCTCGCGCGTTTGTGGCATACTTATACTGAATCTGTCACGCGAAATTTGGTCCCCCGCCAAATACGGTCCAGCCGGACTGAAATTGGCAGCCAAAATAGGTCCGCCCTGCTAATTTCGGTCCGCCCCGGTGCGCTCGAATTAAATAAAAATTTAAATTATAGAGGCTTGGTAGATTCCAATCCTGTGGTTGATATTGACACCGATAAGGACGTACTTTTGTTTTTTTGTTTTTTACTGGGTCTTATTGTTAAAAATTTGAGATAACACAAATTAACCTAAACTACAGTCAATTGATAGTACGGTATAACTAAAACTACTCATAATATTGAAGAAAAATTAGCTAAATCTTCAAGGGAAAAAACTAAAACTAAGCATTTAAGATACTTTTTAGTACTGGAATCTCTCAACCAAACCACACTAATAGCATTATTGGATGATGACTAGATTATACCGGAATTAAAAGGGAGATGCTTCAGTTTGGATATAGCTACATGAAGGCATTTACAAGTTTCAAAGAATAAAATGTATAAATTTGCAATAGACAGTGATGTACTAGCTTTTTAGATAACTGGGTTCCAGAGTTTCTAACAGGAATGTTTGTTGGAGATATAGCTATTGTTTTTCCACACCAAAATACATCATCTAAAGTTTATAATTATTGAGACCTGATTAACCAAGGGCTGTTCAGAACATTAAGAGAAAAAAAGCTTCAGTTAAAAATGTTACTGTTCCAGTTAAATGTTACTATTAAAAATTGTGATAAAAAAAAAGGAGAAAATTTCATAATGACTTTCATAACTTAGGTTCGTTACATTACTGATTTGGATGAGAGATCTGAATTCTAGCATCATGCCACAGTGATCCCACCTCTGGACATTTAGGCACGAAAAAGACTTTATCAAGAGTTAGTGAGCAGTTTATGTGGCAGGGAATGGTCAATGATGTTAATAAATTGGTAAGCAAATAAATAAACTCATACAGAAGTGAGTGTGGTCAACTGATGACAAAGAGTGTTGTTATTTTTTAATTGTGATATATCCAGGTTAGTAATTGTGATCTGTGCCATGGCAAATTAAGCCAATCTACTCCAGAGATCCATCCAGTACCAGTTGTGTCACCACATTGGTATTGGCTTCATTGGCCCAATCTCTCCTGCATCACATCAAGGAAACAGATACATCTTGACTATAACTGATTATTTCACAAATTTTGTTGAGGAAATTCCTATGAAACGTAAATATTTTGAAAATGTAGCTGCTGCATTGTTCAAGATAGTCAAACATATGCAACTATGATGAAGTCTTGAAGCTTATAATTTATTGAATATACTATTAACATATATAACTATACTGATATAACTCACCAACTATCCAATTAATTTTTTTCCTCCGGGGCTAGGTGGGACTAAATTTGGCAAAGCGGACCACATCTGGCCGGACTGAGTTTTTAGCAGCCAATTTCAGTCCGGGGACCGTTGGGTAGGACCCGATTTGGCGTTACAAATCTTCGTCGTCCCTTTACCTAACATCCCATCTTTGATAACGCCAACTAAATAAAGCCTAGGATTGGGGGGTGTGACTAGCCAATGAGCTCCGACGTTAATTGGAGTGCTGTTGAGCGATTATATGGTAGTTTGCATGTCAGACCCTTTACCTGATCGCTAGGTAAAGGGTTTTATGAGTAAAAGTGTAACAATTAAAATTAATGGAGGCAACAGAAAGTTGCTAAGGGAATTATAGAATTGATACAAAAGTTAAGACATTTGTATGGTGATTTGTTGATTGATAGTGTGTGAGCAGGACACAAGCAGTGCATGTGTTTTGTGAGTCGACTTGTGCAGTAAATGATAAGTTCAAAAACTTCCTGTAGAGATTTTTTTAAAATTATTATTAATGAAAGGATAGATGTGATGTATTCGTCGAGTCTATCTTATGGGACCACAGAAACAAAGTGACGTGACTGAAAATGTTCAAGGAGATTTGATAACTAACTACACAAAACATGTCATTGTATTCGTTCAAGTTGAGTGATGTCTTTAATAGTGTCAGGACGCCATAGTTCACAACAGTAAGTCAATTGAGACCTCATTAGAGTGAGATACAATGACCTCTTGATGCTAACTGGAGGAGATGGAACAGATCTTCTAACTACATGTAGGGAACACTGCTTTTCCACAGACAGACAAAATATGGGCAGACTGTTAGATGATCTAATAATCACACCCATTTCTTTCTGCTGTGCCACAGCCTGCACTGGTAAATTTCCCAACTTTGTAGGAACTTTGTAGGTTGGTTGATCAGTAGCTATGTTGCATGAGAGACACGTGTGTGAGTGCATTGGGAAGAGTTTAGTAATAAATTGACACCAAGAATGTTAAAGAATCCAGATCTTTTTGAAGAGCATAGTTTGCCTTGCTAGAAGAGTTCTTCTAGTAAACAGCTATATTCTTCCCAAGTTTTTCTTCTCAACCTGCACTGTGGTTAGTCCAGTAGCTAACTTTTTTCAAAAATTAAAATACACAATGAATATAAGTAAAAGAAGCGTATGCCAATAAAAAAAAAAAAAATATTAATAACTTGTGATGATGGTAGCTTAGTCAAGTGTCCTCTTCATCACTGCTGTCCTTCGTAAAAACAGGCTTGGGTTGAGTTCTAAAATAATGAGATTCATGACAAAAATTAAAATTAGTGGTTGCTTCACACAAAAAAATGGCCAAGTGAGAAGTGAGCTAGCCAAATAATATTTATAAATAATTGGAAGAATTTATCTGATCTAATAGTACGGCACATAAAATGCATATTTAAAAATGTATGGAGAAAACACTGTTCAATTCAAATCATACGGGGAAAGTGAAATAGAGTGAAATAGCATGGAAACTAAGTGAATTACCACAGTAGCTAAGTGAAATAGCACGGGTAAGTGTGCACACGTACAATGCTAGCCTTGGAAATATACGGTTAGAATATTTTCTAGTTTAGGAGACTATGTCATGCATTCATTTAGTTTTCTTCGTATTAGAGTTCTACAGATTTAGAGGAGCCATAGGTCCAGACCGAAGTTCCAGAGGAAGCTAATCCTGAAACACAGAGACAGTGAGTGAACGACACGTGTAGCTACAAGTGCAAATGATTATTTTAAAAAGCTTGCCTACTATTAGCAAGTGATAGCACGGGTGACCTGTGCTAATTATAAACTAGGAAGAGATTCAATGTGGACTACAGGCCTTCATTAGCAAAAATTCAATGTACAGTACTTTCTCCCCTCTAGTTAGTGTCAAAGACAATTGATAAAGTAAAAATGTCAAGCACTTCGGTCTGCCCCAAGGCTAGCCTGTCTTACAAGACCTGGAACTCTTCATCAAACAATTGTCAATTTCCGTATATCAAATGCGCAATATACCCCTTGTACGTCCACATATATTTTTTTAAATGCTCAAATTGGAATACCCCTAACAGTGTCTCACTTTGTTCACTCACTCATAAAAAAAAAAGCTATAGATTCTGAACAAAAAATAATAAACATAATATTGGCTCTGTTGATTAGCTGTATAATTTTGGACTACACGCATCAAGTAAACTTTTAAACATCGTAAAAAATTGTAAAAAATTATAAGTTTACTTGACGCGTACAGCTAATCAACAGAATTACCTAACCACGTCACTATGACTCTCAAGAACTACATAATATTGGCTGTTAGAAGGAGAAAATTTTCTATTATTACAATTATTTCAGCCAAGAATGACTGGATCATTGAAAGAATACAAGTTTCATTTTCATTGCACACAAACGCTCACTTACCCGCTATACGCTGGAGCCACCCAGAATGGGTTGTCTGTCGCCAACTTGTTGTACTTCAAGAGAGCTTCTCTTGGATCCATGTCCTTGTCAACCTTCTCCAGAGCAGCTATCTTCCTCACATACGCACCTAGTGAGCTACCTGTCCCCACACGCCCTCCTGCCCCTTTACCAGGCAACGGAGGCTCAGGCTTGTGGGAGAGGACTGGGTCAGCTCTGGCCTTCTCCCTTCTTCTCTTGAGACTCCTGGACTTGTCATCACGAAACATAGGAAGAGCATGAGCTACATGGAAATATATATACAACAAAAATGAATAAAAATATTACAATAATTTAAAAAAAATTAAATATAAATTTTCTGCAATCTTATCTAAGGACTTCATTATGTTAATCCAAATGGAAAAAAAATTATGACACTGCAAATTGCCTTCTTATAAGTAACCAGTAGTGCATAATACTTACAATAAGTGATAAAAAGAAGTGGGTATTGGGGGGGGGGGAAGCAAATAGTTCTAACAACTAGAGTTAATTGGCCATCAAGTCATAATATCACTACGAAGACGTAAATAAAGACCTCCACTAATCAATGATCCCATCAAGAACCTCTCTATAATGGACTCACGAGTGATAATAGGCGCATTGATGGAGATTTCTGACACATCTTTCTTCCTCTTCTTCTTCACGATACTCAACTTTGCCCCTCTACAGCATCAGTAATGAAATAGATCACTAATTGTTGTTGGTTGGCCCATGAAATGACCACGCCTACCTCAGACTGTATTTCGGGCTGAAATAAACCTTGACCTTTCCATCCGCACAGCCAGCCACAATCTGGTTGAGTTTGGGATGCCAAGTACATCTGGAGACACTCTAGAACAGGAGCAACAAAGAGCAGCCATGACAACAATTTTAAAATTACGTAATTATGCATATCAACATAAGACGAAGGAGAAGAATAAATATATTTGCCTTTTGCAAGTGAAACACATTTGCTGGCACATAAGTCCCCACCCACCTCCCACACCATTAGTGCTTACAGAATCAGACACAGCAACCTGGTGGACTTGCTGCAAACTAGTTCTGTCAAAGAATACCAGTTGCCCTTTACCCTATGAATGAACACAAGAGAAATATCAATGTTAGAAACAATGCATAGAAAGAGACTTCCGACATAGACCTTCAACCTGGCTTACACACGTCTGCATAAACACACACACACACACACACACGTACATACTTCTCCTCGTCTTGCCGATGTCCCTGTCATTATCAGCTTTTCATCCGGACTAAATACACAGTCAGTCCTACAAAAATAAAGCAAATAATAAAATAAAATATATTTAATTGTCTTTGTTATTTATTCAGACAAACAATAAAACAATGATTACTATGCCACACTAAATTTACCCAGCAAAGTTGTTTTCCAAGTCTGTCACGACTGCAACAGGGGCCTTGAACGATCTAATATCCCATAACTTCAATGTGTGGTCACCTGGATAAATTACCAGAGAGATATCAACACCCTTTAATCAAGAGTTAAAATAGCATTTTTTAATGTTAAAATGCTTCTGCAGGTGGGCGTATAGATGCATTTTGCACATTTCCATTTTATACAGCGTTCTTTCTTGCCTGTTGCTCTTTCTCTTCTTAATACACTTACCTCCTCTGGAAATTAAGGTCTGGTTGTCATGGGAAAAGCAAAGGCATGATGTTTCAGTGGACTGAGCATGTGCAGAGTACTGCTGCAGGTTGGATCTAGTCTACAGAGGTGTGAGGACAAATTAATACACAATCAAATAGAGTCTTTCCAGAATAGAGTTGCAGTCACTCACAAAGTTGCCAGTGTTCTTCCATAGCTGTATGCTGCCATCCATCATGGCCCCAGTTATCATCTTCCCATCCTTTGTGAAGGAACAAGTAGTGACTGCTGATTTCCTACCTGGATGTAGAAGCCAATAGCAGTTACATAGAATATACTATCTCAACTCTGACAACCCTTTACCACATCTTTACCTTGCCTGTCTCGAGCCTTGATGACATGCAGATGCTTCTTGCTGTTGCTCACACTCCATAATCTCAGGGAACTGCAGAACACAGCAAAATTAAGAATTGTAGTCAGTGCACTGAAGTACATAACATATATAAAGACAAACTCCTATTATTCGAGGCCAACTCAATCCCAGTACTGTAAAGTAGTGCATTTTGTTCGTTGTTGTTGCCTGCACTGTTCTTGATTTGTTGTTGTTTTTTTAATCTATTAGGTTGCACTAGAAGTGTAAAAATGAAAGAGCTTTCGAGCCCTTTTATATTGGAATGATATAAGAATATAAAATAAACACTCATGTAAGTCTTATAAGTTAGATACAAAAAAAAATACAGTGGAACCTCTGATAGTGAACTCTCTAATTACCTCTATTTAGTGAACTTTCTGCTTGCCTTTCTCCAATAGAAAATGTATTGCTTATTACCTCTTAAAGCAAACAACCTTTTATTTGCCTTGGTCCCAAATTGTTCTCAGTTCAGAGGTTTTACTGTAGTCCTTCGTGTTTATTTAAAAAGTAATGTCTGTTTCACTGTTATACATGGTATCTTTTAAAAGTATTGATCCTTACCAGTCATTGGAACACGTTAAAAACTGATCTTTGACCTTTGGATGCCAGCATGCACAGTTCAACATGGATACGTGACCCTGCACAGCAAAGACATTGATCACATGACTCACCATGTGATCCACTGGGAGAATCACCTGACTATCATACTTACATCAGTATGGGCCATGTCTGTGTTATACTGCCATCCTTTGGGGCACTCCATTTTGTTGTGGCCATCTCGATCAAGAACCTTCGCCTACGCATTCAAAAATAGTCACACACAAGAAGACACACGGCTATGTAAATTTAACGCCACTTCAATGCTGAAATAAAGCTTAGCCTTATACCACATGTATAATACTATTCATATGCATAGTGTATATACTGTGTGTATGTCCTCTGCCATCGGTGCTCTCTCTCTCTCTCTCTCTCTCTCTGCAGTTTCTTTCTTATTTTCTTTCTTCTTTCCTTCTGATTTTTTTTTGTTTGTTTGCTTCCTCTACCACTTTATCGCCATCTTTCTCCCACCTTCTTTCTTTCATCTTTCCTCCTCTCCTTCAATTGTTCACTTATTCTTACCTTTTCTACTTACACATAATGTTAAATTTCAAATTTGGTAAAACATAATAGAAGGTAGAATTCTATAATTAAATATAGTGGCACTATTATTATTAATTCATATCCTTATCTGCAAGACGTATAATCACAACTTGCACATAGTATAGATGGTAAGTTTCATTGAACTAAATAATTCCTCCTCAATACAAACCAATAGTCCCCCAACTATTGCCACTCATGGGGCAACTAATTACCCCGCAGCTTCCTTACTCATCATTCCTTAATTAAAGGGTTAGACTCCTACAGAGATTCAGTCACATATAATATATACCTGAGCATTACCGGCAGCGACTAGGACGGAGTCTCCTGTATTGCTGTATTGCAAGGAGCAGATCTGGTGACTATAAACACACAAACAGTAGATAGAGACATAAACGACTCGCAGATATATGTATTTAAGAGATACCTCTACCAGTCCCGTGACCACACCCACCATCCCAAGTACCTCTCGCATGGCCTAATGGTCCTGAACGACTGCAAACTGGAGTCCATGCCCGCAAAGTCCCAGAAGCGGACCTCGTAGTCATATCCTCCCGTGACCACTCGCGCTCCGGCGGGGTCCAGGCACAAAGCTGAGACAGGTTTGGTTCCATGTTCCAGAACCACTTCATGAGACAATGGAAGAGATCTTTCAACTTCCTACGTATATTTGAAAAAGATCTATTTCTGCCCTCTAGTTCTGTACTGGTGTATTGTATTGTCTACAATATCTTACATCATCTGATTCATCGTCATCTTCGTCACTGTCCACAGTTGGTCCTGATGCCGTCTGCAAGATATTTATATCACAATAATAATAATAATAATAATAATATTATTATTATTAGATGTATTCTCTCCCCTTCACAGGGCTTTTTTTTTAACAATATAGAATTTTTTTTAAATGTTTGATCGCCACCAAGAATCGAATCCAGGACCGCTTGCTTAACACAAGCGCTCTGCCACTGAGCTACGACAACCAGCCGGCAAACAAACACTTCAATTCTGTATTTATACTGTTAAAGGGTACTGCTATGCTACAGTCTCGCTCTCAACAGACCAACACATTTTTCATTTTTCAAACATTTTCAAATTATGTATTATTAAAAAAAAAAAGCTTGTGAAAGAGAGAGAATACATCTAATAAGTAAAAGAAGGCTGAGAAAGAAAGTGTGAAATAATAATATAATAATAATAATAATAATAAAATAATAATAATAAAATAATAATAATAATAATAATAATAAAATAATAATAATAATAATAATAATAATAATAATAATATCAATAGCTAGCAAGTGCCCCGCCACACAGTGACACTTGATGTACTAACTTTTGCAAAATAAAAATGCAGAAGCATAAGGTATTTTTATTCATGGTTTCCCTCTCATTGCTGCCTTTCTTCTTGAGCCATCTTAGTTTTTCTTATTCCATTATTCAACTCTCAGACCCTCTTCTCCTCCTCTGTCTATCTCTCCTGTTCCCCAGTATCTCTGTCTTTTCTGTGTATTTTCTTTCACTTATTCATTGAAGTAGTTACATCAGTCAACCTTCTCTCACCTGCTTCTATTTTTCTTGACCCTTGCGTTCTCCTGCTTCTCTGCCTTTCTTCTACCCATGATCTGTAGTGGAATTATGATTAGCTACAGAAAGTGTACACTCCTTCCCAACTCAGTTCAGCAAATGAATTAATTGTGAATACAGACACCCAGTGTTCAGGTTTTATAGAGCGAGACATGGTAAGCCTAAGGAGGAAACAAGAAAGAAGAGGATACAATAAGACACTTTAAGAGTCTTTGAGCTGAAAGTTAAAACATTTCTTCCTATGAAGCACTGTGAAGAGGAAAAGGAACCATTAAAATTGGAAATGGTGTCTATGGTTCACGGTCTAACTAGATGACAGTTATAACAAGTAAGATTGATGAATTGGATTCCCGTTTCAGTGGAGACCTATACTCCAGTGGCTTAAATGGCCTTTAAGATAATATTGCCATAAAATGCATTTTTGGTACTACATTATTATATATTATATTGAAGAACATCGTTGATCTTTACGTCTACTATACTGACATTGGAAGTAAGTACAGCATATTTATATCACTACACAATAGCAAGCATTCAGCAGAGTCATCAGCACTATAGTGCTGCACCCAGCCGTGAAGCAAGAGCTGTGAAACACTATATTATTGTGTGTGTGTTTATGTTAATGTTGTTTGTGTGTCTTTAAAACTTTCCATTTACACTAAAAAAAAATTCCTTTTAAAAAGGGCAACGATTTAAATTACTCATAATGCTCTGGCCTACACCTAACTGTAGTTGCAAAAGAAAAAAATAACAACAAAATAAACAAAACAAAAACCTATTGTACTGGGATAATCTTAACCAATAAATCAAACGAAGATAAATACAGCTATGTACCTTATCCATATTTTTATGATCACCCTTTACCACACTCACAACAAAATTCACCAAATGTTCAAACCAACTGATGCCTTTAATGTGGTTGAGTAAGAAGGGTAATCCCCTCTCTTGCATACTCGGAGGCTGAATATTTCAATACGGGTACAAATACCTCAAGGTCTTACAACCACTGGGTTTCAATTGCCCTAATGAGTTCTATTATATTATTTGTTATACTGTATCACACCTACATTGTATCCTGGAGGTAGAGGTGGTCCTATATGTTCCTCGTTACCACTGTCATCATCTCCACCTCTCCCAGCTGTGCCACCGCTGCTAGTGGGTTCACTATCCTCTTGCTCAACAACCTGCTTGGCTGTGTTTACATGAGGCTTAGAGAAGTAACTAACTTAACCTGCTGTATCTCCATACCTGCAACATTCTGAGAATACGCCTGTGCAGTCCTTTTGGTCTCCTCAAACAACTTGTCTAGATCGAATTTCATTGCAGATTTCTTCCCTATAAATTAAAACTATAATATTTAAGCACAAAGGCAGATTGTGAGCTTACCGAAACCTGAGAAACCCATAACAGCCTGAATGTCCTTCTCTCCGCTCATTGTTACAGCATAGTAGTCGTAGTAGTAGTAAGTAGCTGGAAGTAAGAAATTACCAAATGGTCGTCAATGCTTAAATTATGCTGAATCAGCGCATTGAAGAGGCCTTGAGTACATGTAAAGCTTCCCTCGTCATAATGCAATATATACTTTTAAAATGGTATTAGTTAGTCCAGCTCAAAGAGGCTCGTATAAGCCTCCCCTTCATTTCCTGTACACTTGCCGGTTCGACGGACCAGGGACGATATTTTTGCTGGTTCAAACCATCCTCCTCCTCAGTGCTCTAAGAACTGGCGGCATCACACACTGGAAACTCACCGAGGACACCATCTCTCCGGAGCCCCATGCTCCAGAGGTTGACCTTAAAGTAGAGTCCAGGTCCAACGCAAAGAGTGAAGATGTTCTCACTGCAGGCCACCTTTCGTCCATGGACCCTGAATTAGCCCTTCTGGTCAGATATTCTTCTAAATCGTCCAAGAGGAGAAAAATTCCACCCAACAGAGGAGGCAGTGGTCGTGGAGTATTTAGAAGGTTGTCTGAGGAGAAGGATTTGGACTACTGTGACTCTGGTAAAACTGGAGAAGACCTGGAAGAAGTAGTATTGGACTTACCAGGCAATAGGAGAAACAGTATAGAAGGCAAGCACTGTGAGTCGAGCTGGGAGAGAGCAGCAGAGCCTGAGGTCATTGATAGGACAGGAGCTGCAGCGTAAGTTTATAAGTAACGCTAGAGGCCAGCTGTGAGGATCTTGTACATAAACACACAACTCTACATTCTTATATATCTGTGATCATGGAGTGGGACATACTTTAGCATCAACGTGACTCTAGGCTTTTAATTAGTGCAGCAAAGCTTGTGATATGGTAATGTTTGTACCTTAACTAAATTGCAGTGATATATTTCAAGTTCCAAGTGTGGCAATAGACGGCAGAGAGAGGGTTGCTATTTTACTTCTAGTATGCCAAAGTGACAACAAAAAAGGAGTGTCAACACATCCAGTAGAGTTGTGAAGGTGACCAGAATTGGTCATTTTATACTCTGATTGGTCTTAAGTTGTTATTACCATGACTGTAGCTTAGCTCAGTAGAAACATCGACTGTTAGCTACGTTAGCTACATCATCTAGTTCATGGAGTGATGTTGCGATCACTCCTTCAAAGTTTGCCTTTGGGTATCATAATAATCCTGTGATTAGACAGGCCTGTGTGTTTGTGGGGGATATAATTGTGTTATAATGTGTGTACATGCTATTAAATTTTTTCAGGTAAAAGGTCTAATAATACTGGGCTATAAAGACTGAATGTGTCATATCTGAAGCTCCAGTCAGACCCATCTATGTTGCACTCAGTGTAGCTTACCTGTAGTTCAACATAAAGGCTGAGCTAACTATATTTTAAGGGCAATATGACTGGTCCTTTCCAAGTCACTGGACTTCAACCTTTATATTATGTGTGGCCCGATTGCCTGCAGGCTTTCCACTGAAGCAGATGACTCCCAGACTTCACCGCTCACCTGCGGGGAGCCTGTGGTGTCCATGCCGTACGACTTCCTGAAGGGCATCTCCAGACGGAGCGAGCATAAGCCTTACCCGGAGCCTGAGGTGGCCATGATCTTCAAGAAGTCTGAGCTAGACACTGCTGTAGATCTGTTTGCCATTGAGAGGGGTCTAAGGAAGGCCTTCAAAGAGGTAAGGGGTCGTCAGTCAATTAACTCCCCAGTGGGCAGGCAAACTGATATGGCATGTTTATGTTACACTAGTTGTTATCTTTACCCCGGCACTCATTGTTTACACAGTTGTGGGCGTGTGCGGGTGAGGTAGTAAAAGAATGGCGATATATAAACTTAAGCACGGCATGAAACTGTCAGAGGGAATTATGTTCTATTGTGACTTACACAAGTGTGTGTGTGTGTGTGTGTGTGTGCTTTACTGTAGTCCTTGAAATGTATGTGTACAGTTCTATATGCTGTGTGTGTGTGTGTGTGTGTGTAAGTTTTTCTCCTTTCCCCAATTTTCAACCATATTTGCTTCATATGGTTTATAACAATGATATTTATCCTGATATTAATTTGTATTATATATACACATACATGTATTCCTTCCTGACTCCTCCATCTCTTTGGTAACATGACCTCCATCCATCCGTCCTTGTTTGTAGTCTCCCATGGGATGGTGTGACCTTCCAAAGAAACTCCTTGCATAATGTTATTCAAAGTTCTCACTAGTACAGTACAGTACAGTAGTTGGTAATGGAAAGAGTATGTGTTGGTTTGCAATGCTTTTACTGGTAGTTTGTTTTTTATATCTTGTGTTAATTTTATAACCTTCGTGGAAATTCTTCTTGTTCATTCAAAATAGTTATGTCTTAAATTGAAAATTACTGGGTTTTTCTTTGAAATGTTTCACATTTGAAACACCTGCTTTTTTTCTTTCTTTTTTTTACCAAAAATCACTAACAATTGTTTCTTTCTTCTATATAAGAACCCCCAGTCCATCACCGTCCTCAACCAGATTGGCAACTTCTGGCGCATCAAGGGCGACACCCAGAAGGCTATTGAGTGTTTCCGTAAAGCCCTCCACCTGTCCTCGGACCATCCTGACCTCCTCCTGAACCTGGCCAGAGTCCTCTTCAACCTCAAATTCTACGACGATTCGATTTTTCTGGCTAAAAAGTCTCTCCACGTGAAGTCCTCAGACAACCACGCATGGCTGCAGTATTTCACACTCGGAGAAGTCTACAAGGCTCTCGAAAAGTACGAGGAGGCAGTGTTCTTTTTCAAAAAGAGTCTGGAGAAGAACCCAGACCTGAGAGTGGCATACATGCACCTTAGGGAGCTTGGCATGGACCGTAAGCAGACAACCAACACGTACACACTGTTGATCATTGTGGCATTAATTTTCATCGTACTAGTACTCATATACTTCATCATCAGTACCATGAATGTATGAGAATTTTTTTGTTTTGAATTTATCACAAAAATTATGACACAATCATATTTTCTCACTTTATGATATCAGAAATTTATTTATATATTCTAGGCAATATTATTGACACACAATGTGTAAATAAACACACACAAAAAAATATCATATGTATTATATAGTCAGTTTTAAAAAGAGAGGAGATAATGACATGAAGGGGGGGGAACCCTTTTAGATTTAGATCAAAACTGGACCCAGTCTCCACCACCGCTGTTGCTAGCCCCACTGCTGCTATTGTTCGTACTTGTACTGCTGTTGCTGCTGCCAAAGCTGGTGAAGTCTCCCCAGTCGTCTGATTTTGCCGTCGGTTGTGAAGGAGGGTTCAAGGGGCGAGCAACATTTCCTGATGGAGGGGGTAGAAGGGCCCCTCCAGCTGTGAGACCTGAGAGGAATAGCAGAGTGTTACTGAATAGCATGTTCAGCTATTGTTTCACTCACCAATTGAGCCTCCTTGTAGTGACGATCCTTTACCAGCATCTCCACTTTTCTTCTATAGTCCCAACACAGCCCCAAGTTACAAGAGGTGTGTGTGTGTGTGTGATACTTACCCCAATATTGACAGAAATCTTCTCTCCTGCTTTCAGACTATAATCCTTATGCTGGAAGGGTTTCGCCTCTTCTGTGGCAATCACATCTTCCTGCTTCACTTTCCTACACAGACAAGACAATATTCACAATGACTGAGCCTACTATGACTGATTTTGAAGAAGGGGTGCATAAGGACAAAACTTCAAGCACTGTGTCTGCTCCAAGGCAAGCCTGTTCTATGCAACCATGCATGAATCAAAAGCCTATAATTCAGTAATCTATCACAAACTATTAATATGACACTCATATACACATACATACAAATGTACAGTTATATACATACTTCCCGTTACCGTTTTAAATTATAAGAAGGGGGGGGGGGGGGGCTTAACAACCAGAGTCTATGGTATTTGTCTCTCTGCGCTATGCTCACTTGAGAGTTTGGTCACACAGTACCACTAAGGGAGCCTCAGCTGCCTTATCCAGCAGGAAGTGGGTGTGGTTTGATTTTTAAAAAAGAAGAACTATCAAACACTTCTGATAGGGTGTTGCTAGATAATCTTTAGCAACCATGTCACATGCTTCAACGATTTCAAAATGAATGAATGGTAAGGTATCGTCAATACCACTGAACCAAATCCCAATGAGCCCACTTACTTGAAATGGTCCTGAAGAGCTACGTTGAAGTCGAAGGCATCCCCACGGTCCTCGAAACCAAGACCAACAAATGCATGCCGACCTACATGGCAAACACGGGAGTAAAAATATCATATTATGGGTTTTAAATATAATATATTATTAGAAGATACATAATGCTCACCCAGAGCAACTAAAGGAAGACACCAAAGGGCATTCTATTAAGTTCACAGCAGTAATTAAACCCTACCTACATACATGAAGTGTAGATGTGTCCAGTCGTTAAAAGCTTGCCTTTCCTGCTCAACACCCAGTCAATCTAGCTATAATGTATGCACTTCTTCTTTCCATGTCATCAAAGTGTCCATCTAGTGAGCTTTTTAATTAAATCGATTGCCCTGCCACCTGGTTTGCCTACGGTACCTAATGCACCTGTTCCACCTGAACAAAGAACTTGCATTAACTTAGCCTAGCCATCAATCTTAGCCTAGCCATCAATAACAAGTAACTTACCTATCAATAACAAATAACTTATCTTAATGATATTCATATATTCCCATTCAGTTGGGCTTCACCTCTATTCCATAAATGTCTTGTGTATTTACTGCTCCTTTGTGCCTGTGTTACCTAAACTTTGACTTTAAAAGTTAAAGAGTGTGCGCTTTATGGGTGCTTTTGTAAGGCTGCAACTCTGCGCAATTAGGACACCGACAACTGGTCCTTCGGGCGTGGCATGCACCAGAGCGTGGTAAGTTTAGTTCCCACAGGAAAAAAGCAACTAATAATACAAAACAAAGGAAAAAAAACTGTTTTTAACCATCCATAAACCATTCATACACTTTTTTTTTTTAATTTAACCTCAATTCATTAGTTCTACTTCCATTTGAGTAACTCTCATCACCAAATAACACTCAAGACCACTTAGGCAAGTTAATTCTTAGTGTAGTTCTATACACAGAAATACATACCAGATGAATCCAGAAGTCTGAGGATGAAGTATCTACTTGAGTCTGATACTGGTTCTACGGCAACCCCAGGGTGGGCGTCAACTGGACAACTTGCAAATAGTTCACCTAGGGGGAAAAAACTCAATATAGAATGACAGTCCGTATATTAGCCCTCAGTATATGTGAAAAAAATGTCTCTGACTGACTGCAGTATAAGTGAGTACAATATTAACTATACATTATACAAACTAAATTATAAATGCCCTCGGGTAAAGTGTGTTTGAAATTGTCTTCTCATAGCACACACACACACACACACACACACACACACACACACGCACGTGTGGTTCATTCATAGTGTACCACTGGGTGATCTACACTCATAACAAATACAAATACTCAAAAATATCACCAAGTGCTCTCCTTCAAGCCATACTCTTACACATGAAGCTCTACTAAGCCATCCCTCACAGCCGGGCATGGCTGACGTCTACATGATTATGCAGCATCCAAAGATCATTAATTGTTTTTCAAGACAAGATTTACGACTGTAAATATTCCCTTTACCCTCCCTGTTTCTCTACACTAGACCCAAACGTTAGGTGTGGCAACTGTTTGCTGTTTACACAACAAATTTGTCCAGCTTGAACAAGACCACTTTTAGACACCACCCAACTTAGGATCTCTGTCAACACTAACTACCTTTCATACGGCCAATCTCAAGAGCCAACGTTACGAGCAATTCCTTGTCAGCCGTGAGCAAGACGATGATCAGTCACCAAGAAAAATCTCTCATAATTCAATTTGTTGGCTGATTAATGTTCGTCATACAAATACTGTATGCACTATATATGGGAGGAGGAGGAGAGGAAATTAAAGGGGCATAATTATTTAGCAGTCAGATTTGTTCAATTTCAAGCACCAGTTACTTTCGCTTCACTCTCCATTACAAAATAGTAAGTGGCTATTGTACAAGTGCTCTCCCAATAAAACAAGTTGTCAAGTCATTAAGCCAAAAAGTCTGTGCTGGACTACCTACCTAGATTAGTCTATCAGACACAGAGACCTACATGCTGCCACTGTATGTAAGTCTAAACAAATAACCAGCTAAGAACACTTCTTGCATGATATGAGGAAGGTCTCCACATTGACTGTGCAAATACTCACCACTCCTGTCTTCCAGCTTCACCAAGCATTGTTTCTCTTTCAACACTACTTTCATTCGACCTTTCCAGCTGGGGTTTGCCAGATCCCAATCAGCAGCCCTGCAGAAGTCCATAAATTAAGTATCTACTAATTAAACTGGATAGATGTCTACACTAGCCAGGAGAACCAGTTCAGTTACTAACTGACCTCACCGCCCTAGTCGAAGACACCCTCGGAGGAATTTTATAGACGAATACTTCAGGCTTTACAAGGCCTATCCTTTCATACGCTTCTTCCATGCTTGTAACCGGTCAACTAAAAGTCAATATGTTTATGCTGAGTAAGCAAACATCGGTTTGGAAGTGGTCGCCTAACTGGCCGAGCAAAAAAAACAACAACAATTTTTGGTGAAACAGACCCCGCCTCCTTGTAGGTAAACAGGATGAGCATGGGGAGGGTAAAGTGTCGTTGAAAAACTAGGCATTGGCTGGCTGAGAAGGGTAAAACGTGTTGAAAGACGAGGCACTATTAGCTTTGCCCCCGTAGTCTGAGGTTGGAATATTTCAGGTAAATATCTTCCTGAAATGCGACCAATTCATATCCAGCCTGAGGTCTTTCAGTAAGTTCTGAACAAGCAACAAGCCCACAAATAGATTAATAGTCTTGCTATATTGTATTTCATACTTATGCAGAAGTTGTTATTTCTAATTTAGCCATTAAATTTTGTATGAAAACTCTTTCTAACCAAATAATATAGTGGGGGGGGGGGGCTGCAGAAGAAAGCTAGTACAGCATAAATGTATAGCTCTAAGTGAAGTTTTATACCCCAAACCCAGCTGGTGGGGCGTCTGAGCTACCTCACTCCCTCTCTTTTCATCTGCCACTGATACACATGTGTATGTCATATTTAATTCCTTATTCCTTGGGGCTAAATTCTCCAAACAGGCCTGTGAAGTGATGGACTATTCACATTCCAGGAATTTAGTTCACAGGAATATTTAAATGTGACAATTTACTCCTGGATAGCTCCATGAATAGTAAACTAGCTGATAAGACAGCAATGTATTGGAGGTTATTGTAGCTAAATATTAAAGAAGTAAGTATTCCTTTTTGATAACCAAAGCATAGTGACTAAATGTGTTAACCCAATCTTCTCCTATAACTAGCCCTAGCCCTAGTCTTCTTTGTACTCCAAATAATTATTGGGGATTTAATTTTAGTTTATATAATTCTTATTGTTAATTTTGTTTGTTGTTGGGTTTTATTTGATTTTTTTCTCCCTCTTTCCTCTTCTCTTTTTCTTTGGGGGGGGAGCGGATTTCATTCCCTGTTAATCCTTGTTGTATGTTGCTACAGAACTCTTCTGCCAAAACGGCAACATGAGATGGGCGGACTTCAAGAAAGCTGATGTGTGTAAAGTCAATTGTACAAGGGAAAAATCATTTAATATATGACAGGTTCACTTGTTAGCATGTGTTTCATTGCTGTGTTGCCACCCTGTATTGGTCATACCTCCTGCCATTTGGGAATGCTTCACAGTTGATTGTCGAGATCTTCAACTAGAAATCAAACTCACTCAAGAGTCAAGGTACATTAACATTTGCATGAACTTTAGAAATGAAGACGGTTAATCTCTTATGTGAGGAAAATAAAATACATAAAATTTTCAATTCCATTGAATTGATCAAGCTATGCGGTCCAATTCAACTGTTTAAGCAGATGGATCAGTTCAGACTATCGCTTCAATTATCATTACGTAACATTCATGCTTTTTGCTACCATTGAATAACTTATTATGTGTATACTTTTCTGTTCCTAATGAAATACTGACTGTGGACATCCCTAAGCAATGAATTGGTATTGGCCAAGCTATTCTACACACATTTGGATATCTTAGACCAGAACTCCTCCAAGGGATATTTTAGCTAATACTTATGGGACATCTCTGCAGTTACTCATGCAAGTATGCCATCACACTACACACACACACACATCGGACAATTTATTAACTGTTACCTCTTGTGTAAAAACCCTTTACCTAATCACTCACTGCCTTATGAAAGATGATATACTCCAAAACTGTTTTAATACAGAATTAAGGTATTCCCCAACATTTGATCTCTCACACTTTTTTACTGCCACACTCTGATGTATGAAATTCACCAGAAAATTTTGTTATTATTCATACGACAAAAGAAAGAAAAAAAAGCAGACATGTTTGGTAAGGTGTCACTATAATATGAACAAACTATATAGGAGGAGGTTGCCAATGCAGCATATAATGGAGGAGGAAACTGGAAAAACAATACTTAGATAACTCTAACCAATTGTTGTGTCCGTGCCATTTTTGGACCTAGCTTTTTGTTTTTTATTATTTTTGTTTTGTTTTTTGTTGTTGTTTGGTTGCTATAGCTAGCATCCAAAAGGCTTCATACCTAATTTCTTAACTGGTAGTGCTTTATTGAACAATCATAAAACAGTAATAATAACAACAACAACTCAAAACTCCTTAAGTGCCTGATATCTTACTAACAATAAAGTATGTGTCATTTTTATCTTGAATCTATCACACCCCCGTAAAGGACACTCCCAAATAATGGATGATAGAGTGTTGCCCCAAGTCTCGCCTATATTTGAAGAGTTTACTGTAAAAGTGTGACTTTTACACTGCTCAGATAGTAACAATTCACGTAACCTCGCACATCTACATTGATACATGTGGCATTTATAGTTTGCATGCATGTGTAAGGTAAAGGGTCATATTGTCTGATAACTATTGAGTGGAATACAAGCCACTGGCATAAGTTGACTGCTTTCTTCAACAGACACACACACACACATTCTGTTTACAAGTATAAGACTACTCACACATGTACATCATGTACTTCAATTGTGCTATTTAATATATCCAGTACACATTCTCAAGATAATAGTTTATGGCAGAAATTCAATAAGTATCCATTTGTAACAAATTTGCCCTGACGTTTTTGCATGAGAGTAAAAATACAAATACAGTGATGGTAGGCATGCAATTAACCAGCCACCAGTATAAGTATGTAATCTTGCACTATCATATTTAATTGTGGGGTATAATTACACTTTTACTCTCATTACTCGTGCAACTAATGTCTTCCTTTCCAAATCATCCAATTATATATTTTCCCAAATTGCTCTGTGTGGCGGGAGATGGCATGTAATGTTGATACAATGTACAAGTTTCACTATGGACGTGTTGCCATGGATTCAGTCAGGTGTTCCCCGGCCAAGCATTTTGATTTACGTCGCCTCCAGACTAATCTGTAATTATTTTGTGGTGATGTCTGTGGTCCTCTTTCAGACTGTGACCTGAATATCTCAATTAAGGAGGAAAGTGAGTTTGTGGGTTCATTGCTACTCACGTTTACCTGGAAAAATAAACCCTTAAATATACAAATTTAAATTTTAAAAATGTTGCATTACTGTTTTACTCTGTGGTCAATAAAAAATATAAATATTTATTATCTCTAATGTCGTATAATACCACATCCCGTGAGTGTCTGTCTATAATTCTATTAATATTAAGTTGTGGTAAAATATACTCACCCTGAAATTCCCTGGGGAGATGGCAAAACCTGGAGTTTATATCCTTGAACCCTATCCTTAGTCTTGGAGGAGCACTTGCGTGGTATCTCTTTAGACCAGGAAAGGGCAGGGCCATTTTGTAATGTCTGCTCTCTAGAGCACAATGGCTGGCAAGATGTGGTTACTATAAGGGTTGTGGTGCTGGACAATAGGTATCGGGAGAGTAAGGAGAAGTAGTCAAGTTCTAAATATATAGTATACTGTATGTGGCAGGTGTTGGAGGCAAGGTGGTACAACATGAAGTACCAGGTGTATAGGTTGATACTCTATTCCATTACATTAATCAGTGGTTGCTGGATTTGTAATGAATGAAAGGATGGATTTATATTAGCTATATGCATGTGTGAATGCAGGTGCGAACGAGTGCATGTTGTACTTCACGCCGGATTGAACGAACCATGGTATGTGTGTGTGTGATAGGCTAGATGCAACTTGAAACTGGAGCAGCATTTCATGTCAGCATTATTATTAACTGACATTGGGATGTCACTTCACAGTGTGGTATTGCACCACTGGGTGATACATTTCCTGGCTTCCTCATGCACATGAAGGACATATAGGCTATTGAATGCATTTGTTTCTAACTTTACCAATAGAAGACCTTGTGGCATGTCCAGTTTGTTGTTTAAATATTTGTTGTTACTTACATGAGGGGTTCATGAGTTAGCCTCACGTCTCCACGACACATTCCTTAAAGTTTACCACAAATCCAAATAAACACTCATTGCTGCTGTATCATTATGATTCTTGGCCAAATTCAGACACAATATGAATAGACTAAATAAATGATGTGAACTTGTGGAAGCCGTGTGCTTGCTAGCACACTGTGGAGTTAGTTCAGTCATAGAATATACCAATGCACATAAAACATGCTAGTGACTTGGCTATCCGACCTAAGTATGAACAATTAGTTGTTTCTGTTGTTCTGCATGTATTTCATAATTTAATGCTTCTGCCATTTTTGAAGGTGTATAGAATGTATGTATCTACTAGAAATTTGCCAAACACTTCTTAGAGTACAGTACATACATGCTCCATTATATTAGTTCTTTTGATATCTTGGAATTAATACCAGGCCATCTGGTTGCTGAGGAGACAATGGGGTCATAGGTCAAATACAGTGAAAATGTCCAGGGAAACTCAGTGAGAGAGATATTCTGAAGGAAGAGAAATTCTAAAAAGGGTAGTAATGTGTTAATCCAATAACCCTCCCTCCCTCCCCCCCATAGCTTGTACTTAAAATAATACGTATTTTAAAAATCAAAACCAGAATTTTATTTGTGGCAAATATGTTAATTAAATCGTTAGAACAGGAACGTAACCAAAAAATGCGAGAGGGCATGGCTTAGTATTTTTATTACTGCAGTACATTCATTAATTATAGAGAGACATATTTACCATGCTCGTTAACATAATAATATTATTCATTTTTAAGTAATTCAAGTACTAAAGGGTTAGAGTTTCCAGGAAATTTAACAGTATTCACTGAATTCTCTCCATTCTGTTCTTCATACTAATTTGACTTAAAGCCCTTGTTGTCATTATACACATCAAGTTTTACTGTCCCATGTGTGTGTGTGTGTGTGTGTGTATTCTCCAGTGTAGTAGTGTCACACCATCATGTGTGGGCGGATGTGCCAACACCCACTCACACATTCATGTGTAAAGGCTCCACCCACCTTTCACTCCATGCAGTTTCCTATCGTCTCGATGAAATTTAATTATCCGAATTGTTTACTAATAAATTGATGTAATTGGTGAGCGAGCGAAGCAAGCGAGACTATCAGGGGTAACTCAATTGAAAATCAGGGATGTTTGTTTATATATATGTGGGGACGTACGTATGTCATTTGTACTTTGACCTTTGCGTATTTTTGTGTTAGTTTGGTGGTCAACCCCGTCCCAAACTTCACTAAACAGAATCCTCAGGTTTAGCGATCATTACCCGTATCACCCTAGAAATTGAATTGTTTATCGTTTTGAATTCTTTTGCGGGTGCTGTTAAAACTTGAAAACATACCGGAATTCTATTTCTATTCGAGTTTGGCGGCGGTGAGTCAATGCGCTCTTTGTCATAGTTATAGCTGTACGCAACAGTATTTACTTGAAAACTCATTGTCCACTAGAACCATGAAGGTAAGTCTTGTGTAGGTATGTCCAGTTGTGTGCAAGTATTGTGCGTTTTAGCTACTACTTAGCTCAAGCATATCACAAAGATAACGTTTAAATAATGTGTATTTTTTTTTTTTTTTCAATTCAAACAGTTGCGGGGAGGGGTTACTATGGCATTGAAATGCCTTTACGTATAAACGTAATTTAAAAACTCGACCATATTTTTAGTAGCTTTAAGTGTTAGAAGTTAAAATCAATCATATAACAATTGTGTAGTTTTAGGCTCGCTCGCCATTTGTGCTCAAGCACATCACTAGTTAATAAAGGCAAGACTAGACACAAAAAAATTAGTTGAACAGCCTTTAGCTACTCACTAATGAAATAAGATAATTATTTTTATTCCCTCCCTTTTGCCACCAGACTCCCAGGGTTTAGTGATTAGATTATGTGATCCACTGAAGTGAGCGTGCCTATTGCGGGTTCTTAATTTGCCACTAGAATTAAATAAAGAAGTGTCCCCTTACTAATTAATGGTTCAGGTGCAGTTGTTCATGTTACATCATCTTTAGACTCCAGCCTTTTAGCTTTATGCTTTCAATTGCTTGAGGCTATGAGCCCGTAGAGGATAGAAAAAAGAAGTATTTGTTAAATGCTGAAGCCAATGAAATATTGACTTTTTTTTTTCTTTATCTTTCTCTTTAGAGTTCCCCATATATCACAAGGTTCAGCAGACTTTTTCTATTCTTGACCTTTGTGACATGTAGACAACCAGATGTGAAAAGACAGTTAAAGCGCAGGATTTATGATCTATCAGTTCTGCAGGACAGACTCCATGACCATTGATAGAGCTGCTTTGCAGCCGGTAAGGTACTATATATACACACAGTGTACTATTTATACACACAATGCACTATATATACCCACAATGTACTATTTATACACATATACCCTCAATGCACTATTTTATACACACATTGTACTATTTATATGCACAATACAATTGTACATAAAATAATGAAGCAAAATTACAGTAGAGTCCTGAAGAATTGCAGGTATGTGCTGCAGTGGGCAGTAGTTCCAGATATCCCCCACTGGTTTAAATGAGTAAATTAATAATGGGCCTGGGTGGCAAGAATTGAACTTCTCATGTCTGCAGTATGCAGCTGCATTGTTGAATGACTCCACCCAGCCAATGGCTGTGCATGACTGACTGAGTGACTGAATGCCTTGTTTGGTATGGCTCATGGAGTTAGCTATGACTTGGCTTTATACAGTCAATAGCATCAGGAGACTCCACCCCTACTACAGTCATTGGGAGGGAAGGGCTTTAGAATTCTATTATGTCACATATACTGGATTTGGATTATTGGATGCAGTGAGATATTGTTAAGCTTCATGCAAATTCATTCTCTTATTAGACAATACCTCAAAAAAACATTTATTACAAATTGTATATATAATAATATTATGATATACATAATTATATTATACTTCTAATTTATTTTCACAAGCCAAAGGCAGAGTGAAAATAAGCCTGAGAGTGAAATATCATCACTCAGTGACTAGTGTAATAAGTGGTTTATTCTATGCTAGATATCTTCACTACTGTAGTTCCTACTAGGGTTGGTAACTCATTGTGTAAAGTTGGCTGTAACTGCTCCACTAGGGGCTCCAGACCCCCAGCTGATATTTTAGCAGCTGCTCTAACCTGGTTGGGTAGGCTCCACAAGAAAATGGTAGCTGTAAAACACTGAAAACTGCTAAGTTAGGTTGCTATTACTACTAGCTTATCAGAGGGTAATGAGCTTGGCTGTACAGCTTGTCTCTCAGATAATAAATATATATATATAATACTTATTACATGAGTCAGAGTGTGATATGGCAAAATATTTCAGCAGGCTAATTTATATTCACAGAGCCAGAGGCATAAAGCCTGAGAGTGAAATATCTTGCCATAACACTCTGACAAGTGTAATAAGTGGTTTATTCCACACTAGATATCTTCACTACTGTAGTTAGTACTGGTAACTCACAGCCTTAAAGTTGGTTGTAGGGGCTACCCACACCCCCAGTTGATATTTTAGTGCTCTAACCCTGTTGAGCAGGGTAAAGAGCAGGGTACACCTGAGGAAGGTAGCTGTAAAACCCAGAAAATTGAAAAAGTTTGGCAGGTTGCTATAACTACAGGGGTAATGAGCTTGCTGCAATATCGGGAGTTATTTCACTTGTACCTAAAAATATCATTGTGAAGATATCTAAGGTGGAATAAATATATATATATAATACTTATTACATGAGTTAGAGGGTGATATTTCAGAGCAGGATAATTTATTTTCACAGAGCCAGAGGTGAAAATAAAGCTTGAGAGTGAAATATCTTGCTATATCACCCTGACAGAGTGTAATAAGTAGTTGATTCTACACTAGATACCTTCACTAGTGTAGTTACCGGTAAAGTTGGCTGTAGAGGCTTCCCCAAACCCCAGCTGCTACTAGCAGCTGCTCTAACCTGGTTGGGTAGAGGAAGGTAGCTGTAAAAACCAGGAAAAGTGGTGAGCTTGGTCAGTTGCTATAACTACTATGGGTGAAATAACAACTATGAAATATCTTGAGTTACAGTGTATTTCACTTCACTACCTAAAAATAACACACAACTTTGTGAAGATATCTAGGGTGGAATAAATATATATATATATATTATATAGTCATAAATTTGGGAGGTAAGCTCCTTTATTGGGACAGCTCATAACTAATGCCAGACATGATTGAACTTCAATTGAATAGGAATTTATCTATCCAAGCTAGAGGCAAATATGGATTAGTTATTAGGTCCTTATGTACTAGTCACAAAACATGTGAGCCCCACCCCTTTACTTAATTGCATTCACCTTCTCATACTTCATTTAGTTTGCAGTCTACAGTTAGATGAGCATCACTTACTCAGAGTGCCCATTTAGACCGATTAGCATTCAAGCCATCAATCTGAAATTTCATCCCTCCTCAGCTGGTATGCCCTAAATTGAAGCTAATTGAGCAGGTGCATTAGCCCAGGAGCATGCCTGCAGCTATTTAGTTCGTGTGTTTACATATTAGCTGTCTTACCAACTTGTAAGGACTACAGCATCCTGGCAATTATTCGGCCATTCTGTCTAAAGTGGTCCCATTTGCCTTGAACGGAACAGCTGAGATGCATGAATTTGAAGACAAAAAAATTTATTTTTTTAATACTCGTGCAGCCAATGTGTTGGTTGGTGATGTAATTTGTCTCTGGAAGTTTCTAAGCCAGTTAGAGCATAGAATACTTAGCTATTGAGTGTTTGGCCTACTGGTCCATTAGCATCAAGTAGGTGTTGGTTTCCTGGTACATTATTCACTGGGAAAAGATGGGCGTGGCCCAAACAGCTGTACAGATTGTGCACTTAATTGTATTTTTCTGGAAGACAGGAAATGTAAAAGACCATACTAAATAATTGTACACTTTTACAGCTAACGATGTTTTTAATGAACCTCTGCTTAAAAATAATTGTTAATTACTTACAACTCACAATCTTCTCTAAAAATAAATTTAAAACACTTCATACAACAGCAAGCCAAAACGAAAAATATGGACTGTTACATGCCACGTATTGACTTGCATGAGCTACATATTGGCATATTAATACTACACCAAATAAATTGTTCTTTGGGCTCTTTGTAATAGCTAGCTAGCTACTTTATAGTAACACTGAGGGTTTGCACCTTTGGTAATGCTTTATTAACTCTGTATAGCTATCAGAGTACCTGAGGGAGTGCACTATTTGAGTGGATACAGTGTTGTCAGTTTTATTATAAACATTTGAACATGTTTGTTTTTTTGTTTACATTTTTTGTTATGTTCCAATTGTTTCAAATTTTCAAATTTTGCCAAAAAAATTAGCTTTTAAATGTATGAAGAACAGATGTTTTAACTTAAGTCTATATATAAAGTCTAGCTTTAAAAGACTGTCTGAAACAAGCGTAGTATGTAATGGCTGGTGATACTGAATCATCATTTGTCAACAACTTCAAAAATGATTCTCTGTTGCATGATTGGCTGGTATTCAAATAGTTGGGGGGAAAAATAAATCTTGAGCCTTCAGTGAAACCATTCCAGCTGTCTGGAAATGCTGATTTACAGGATTTCAAAATAAGCCAGTGGTTAATGGCTGAAGCCTTTTAACTAGTGAGTGAGCAAATTCTGTAAAGTTCTAAAGTTGCCAACGTATTGATTTGATCGTTAATAATGCATCAACATTGTCCACACGATTCCCAACATCTGAATAATGCAAGAAATCTGCATCATTTGTATTGGGACCGCCATTGCTTGAAGCTCTATCAGAGGAGTGTCTTCACTCAATGAAAATGGCTTCCATTATCACACAGAGGGTGACAAAATCGTATCCCAGTCAAGGTCTGCTTCTCGGTTTGATGTTTGCCGCTGGCAGCAATCTCCCTGTGTCCGTTTGCTGTTCTTCGGAGACCCTACTCAAAAGATGTGAGAGTAGCACGCGTGCCTCAGATTGTTTGTAAGTCTTGTCAAGATACCCGTGCTTATTTCAATCACTAAGTTATGGGATATGTAAGGAAGTCTCTTCCAATGGCTTCATTTTTAAGTAGCAAGTGCAATGCTGAGCATGTAAAACCATTAACAACGCGGTTGCCGTATTGCGTAGCTTTTGTGTTCGTTGTTGTAAATAAAAGTACAACATTGCCAAACAGCTTGCATAATTGGTTGCCATGGAGAGTATTCAGTTTGTGTGGGTGTGGTCCTGGTTTGTTTTGCCTCATAAGGAGTGCTCTGTGAGTGAATGTAACAATGTGGCTTGCCGTGAGGGGAAAAAAGGAATTTTATTATATCTATTAATGATGGATAGCTACGAATACCGAGTGACCACACCTACTTCAGTTACTCTGTGTGAACTATGTTGTTGTTTGTACCCTCACATTTATCTCCGCGTGTCGATATAGCCCCTCCTACCTTTGGTAAATTGTGTCATGTAGAGTTCACAGTACAATTTAATGGAAACAATGTGTGAGATAATGATGGATGCATTAATTTCCGAAAGAAAAAAAAAACAATGCTGTCAATGTAGTGTATAACAAGTAATATAAATAGTTAATTAAAGAATATATCAGTATACACATAAGATGTACAAATGAGCCAGATATGTTCTACGTGACTACATACAAACACATGAACATACACATATGCCTTTCCTAGTTCCAGCATCAGATGGGTGTTGTGGTAAAGAATCATCAGTGTGAATGACTGTGGTATGTGTGTTTGTGTGTAATGTATGACCCCAAGTATGTATAAATGTATATGTGTTTGTGTGACATCGTGGATCTAATAGAGACCACCTCTGTCGCTGCTACTGAGGCATAATGTTTTTCCGAGTATTCACAAGGCTTCTTCTCATACCGTTGGCAGACCTGGAACTAATTTAGAAGGGAAAAAAAATAAATTTCAAAAAAAAATAATTTGCATGTGTGGTTGGTTAGTAACAGGTGCTAAACATAATACAGGACCACTCATTTGAACGAGCCTCTGAACCTAAGGTATGCACTCAGGTTTCCTATTCTATGGATGGCAAACTTCAGCACATCTGTGTTTGTTTATTTCTCGTTATATTTGTTTGTTTTCCATTTCACGGCCTTCTGCACTCGTGGACATGTTGGAAGTGGTCCATTGCCCTCAAGGCAAGAGCTCCATGTAAATGTTCCAAAGTCTAGCAGAATGGCTGTCGAATATTTATCTCATGTAATGCACACTTAACGTACACGTAGTTCCTCAGACTTGTCTGTGTTTAATGTCATGGCGATATCCTTGACGCCACCTGTATGCATGGACAGGTAATACTATGGATCAAAACATGTACTTTAGGTAGTTATTGGCAACAGGAGCATGTGGGCTCACTCTATTGGCACGGGCAGATTCCAGAATTTCGTATCTCCTTGGCAGCGATTCTCTGATAGTACTTTTTTGTAACTTGCACTGAACAAATTAGTTCCGTGTGTCTTTCTCTTCCCATCTTCTTGCTGCTCCAACTGCCTGACTGCCTGGGGGGCTTACCTTTCCAACTTTCAAAGCTGAGAATTGATGTGTTCACTTCTCTAGAAGTATGTCACACAATTTGCTGGAAGGCATAGACTTTTTGATGATAATTGCGCCCGACCTATGATGGCAAGATCGCCAATCGCCTGCCGAGATATCCGCCGTGTGAAGTCTGAAACTGTCTAGAAGTCTGAAACTGTCTAGAAGTCTGAGAATGAAATTGTCCATGCAACAATGTGTGTGCATATGTGTATGCATACTTGTGTGTGTGTATGTGTGTGTGTCCAATGCAGTGAGAATTAGTTAGGTACTTGGTACTAGTGAAAAAAATGGTGGAGAGTGCCGGGAAAATGGCAGGAAGATAGAGCTTCTAAATTATTTATTTATTTTTTGGCTAGTAATCCTGTAAAGCTGTGCTAACCAAGTGCTGAAAATGAGAGTTAAAATTTGACCAGTAGTTAGTTCAAATTTATAGAAAGAACATTAGAGCTACTTTAAAAAAATGAGAAAAAAAAATCGACTTAAAAATTAAAAGTTTGCTAAAACAATTGTATAATGTAGGTGGCGGTAAGTAGGTGGAGTTTGTGGTGTCACTAATGTTGAGAAAAATATCCCCAGATATATTGGCTTGAAAAATACCGTAAGCTACTCTTCTCAGTCTTGTGGCATAATAAGCTCCCAGGAGTACATTCTATTTAAGGGAGACCACGGAACCCTTCACTGCTAACCTGGCCACCTAAGTTACCAAGGTATAAATGATTGCATTTAAATTGATCAATAGATAAGCAGCTGGTTAGCAGAAATATAACTTATTCACCATTTAAGGTAGTTTATCGAAAACCTCTTTTTCTGACTGGGTTACTGAGTCATCAAATTATAGCTCCCACATAACCTCAGCAACGATGTGTGTGTATGTGTTTAAGGTAGCCAGTAAAAATGAGTTTATTTCCTTTAGTAAGAGAGAGGGAGGAATGGGAGGGGGGAGGGAGGGAGTGAAGGGAAGCATTTTGAGATTTATGTTAAAATAAAATAGAACTACTGGAGAAGTCTCTTTTTTGCTTAAATTTAATCTGTAAGGCCAAAAAAAAAACATTTTAGCATTTCTATATAGCAACAAGAAAATATTTTTGTGACTACAAAGCTTTTATCATCCAAGTTTACGTAAGACTCAGTAATGTTGTACATAATGATAGCTGCCACTCCCCCCTCCACGAAGTAAGTACGTGCTCGATGTTATTCCTAACTCAATTTCCTAATCGCTGCAGGCGAAATGATTGTGTAATATTAGAGAATGGAAAAGAAGCCCCATTGTGGTTGAGCTCTTAACAACAGCTGTGGGTATCGGCTGGTGGAATTGTTAACTGTCTGTGATATTTCTTCAATGGTTGGAGCAGAATGGAAGGCATTCTGTGTTAATTTCTCTTTCTTTTTACAAATGCAATTATATATCACTAATTACTCATGGCACTTAACAAAAGAAACCATATTGCATCACTTAACAAATCTCTCAGAAGAGAGCCCGTCTTTTTTTCTTTTTTTTAACAAATCTTTTTCTTTCCACTTAACAAAACCTTAGAGTCAACATTTGCTTCTCCTGGCTACCATGGGAACACTGGATGTGTGTAATTGAATGAGATAATTCTACAAGGTCTCTTTCGCACGCATCAGGTTTCTGGTTTCTGGATTATTTGGGAGGATGTATGTATTGAGTGGTCCTGCGGTTAGATAGGAGACAGAGAGTTGTTTCTACCAATGCGACGAGAGTGGGCGGAAGGAAGTGGATGGGCGTCGGTTTACTTGTCATGTAGTTGTGGAGGAGAATCATGATTTCATATTTTAATTTGTGGCTTGGGAGCTGATAAAATTGATTTTCTTTAGCTTTCTTAAATTTTATGTAGATATCAACTCCGGCCCATAATTAACTATCATGATCCAAAATACTAATTACTATAATATTTATTGTTTATCCTCGTGGTTAATGTCAATGCCAGGACAGCACAAATAATGTCAACAACATCTGTGTTAAGTATCTATTAGTATATTCAATATTTCCCAACCAAAGGATCAGAATATTGAGTTAAGCTACAATTTAGTCAGAGTTTTCAGTATTATAATGACAAAATCATTGAAGAATATACATACATAAGTAGTGTGAGTCATTTTCAGAGGAATGATAATAATAGCAATAATAATAATAATAATAACAATATTATTATTATTATTATTGATTGCAAATTTTCTCTGTTTTTATAGCCCATAAACGTCACCATTTAAGTATTATGGTTGTAAAAATAGGGACATACTGCTATTAGAAGTGATTTACATGCACACACACACGTTTACACACACATAATACACCCACACACACGCACACACACCTTCAGTTCCTGGAGCTGGTTGCCTCCATGATGGGCTATAGTGCTAGGGTGTAGTAGTCAGGTATGGCCACCCACCCACCAGTGAGTCATCTATACCTGGAACTGATCAGAGTGGCCTGTGGCTATTTGTTCTATAAACTATTGTCAGCTAATATGTTCGTGTTAGTTGATGAGGTTATTGTTGTTGTTGTCATAATTGTTTCATATCTCAATTGTTGTTGTTTTTGTTGTTTTTTTAATGCAAAAGTTAATTTGTAAATCAGTTCTCAGAGAATGGAGAGGGAGATTGGGGGAGGGGGGAGGGGGGGCCCTGTAGTTAAAGGGAGATAACGAAGTTGTGTGTGGCATGAGTGTTATTTATAGTGAGTGTGTGTGTGTGTGTGTGCAAGTATCCCCAAGGGGACCACAGGAGGGCGGAACAGTAGTACCATGCATGGGGGTCACCCAGGGCTTCGTTGAATTTTCCACTACGAACATTGACTGCCCGACTGATTGTCTAATACAATAGCATTGGTTGTATAATTGTACAACTATACGCTAATCATTATCTCGGCACAGGGTCTCTCTCACAATAACCTCGTCAGGGCCACTGAGCAGCAGGTAAAAATCCATTCTTAGCTGGAGGTCCTGATACCATTATGTTCTGGTTTTTGTCTCCCAGGCAACCAGTAATTTTAGATTTTGAGGTTGGATAATTTAAATATATTAAGAGTTCAGATTAATTAGGCTAATTTCTTGCACACAAACACACACATGCACATTATGGATGCTGTGGTTACACTTATATTTACACCCTACAGTATAACACACTAGGTGTGAATGATGTCATTAACTTAATATCACGTACTCTCTAACTTTACACTTCCTTGTGGTGTAGAGGTCAGTGTGAATTTATTGTATGCTTTCCTCCTCCTCCCTCTCTCTCTCTCTCTTGTCCCTTCTTTGTCCCACATCCTCCATATTTAATGTAGGAAACAGAGTATGGCAAATTAGTTGAAGTGAGGTCATACGAGCTCAAGGTCGTTATCACATGGGATATTTAGTAAAACCTTTTCTTAACCTTCCTGCATGTGTGCAATAGGATTTATGTCAATCCATCATTCAGTCTGTATTTTGTTATCAGTTTATAATAAAGTTTGTCGAGAAAGTAATTCAAAGTGTCATTATCTGCCATATTGAATGCTTGCTTCATTTGTGTTTTTGACATTCACTGGAATTGAGCTATTTTATTATAACCTGCACACAAGCACACACACACATACACACACACACACACATAAGGACACACACTCAGGCAAACAGAACAACAACAATAATGACTGCATAGGATGGGATAGCTACAACCTCTAGAACATTTAGCCCAGACTAAGAGAACTTGCCGAGTGTTCCTATAAGGAATCTCACCTAGTGCAGTGCAGAGCATCCTGATCATCGGGTTTGCGGTCGACGTTGTAATTAAATTGTGGCTTTGAGGGGGCAAACTGAGGGCAAGTGGGCACTTAAATTTACATTAATGAATAATTTTTAATCCGTTCATTTGGTAAACCACCAACTTCCATTTTGTTCTCTAAGTTCTAAGTTATCTCCTACGGTTCTCTCCCAATTCCAAGAACAGCGATACACTGCTAGCTGTGGAGTACTTACTAAGTTTGAAGACACTGAACTTCTCCATTGCACAGCTTTGACTAGTGATGGTTATAATTAGTCTCATTATCAATTATTCGTGTCCATAAGTAGTCACTGTTTTATCTAGACCTGCCATATTTAACTACATATTCAATTAATTATTTGTGCATTAGCCGAAGTTCTTGCAGTGCCAGACTTTGATGGCTAGAGTTGCATACGACCAACCTCGACAATTTCTACAGAACTTCAAGATTATAGTTAGTAGAGAGTGATTATTTTGTGCACTAATAATTTGGAATTTGATAAAAGCACAAAAAAAAACAAACAAGCAAAATGTTGTTACCACGAGCCAGCTTTATTGCAAGTGTTTTAGAGTGGAACAATCCTCACTTTATTGTGGCAATATTTTCTGAATTTTACAGCTGCACACATTTTGTATTTACCCAATTTTTTATTTTTTTTATTTTAGTGAATTTCTTAATAATTATTTTGACCAGCAACTGATTCAGAAAGGTGTCATGCTAGTATTAAAATATAAATATATAAATTTAAAAAAAAAACACTCTATGAAATTAAGTTTCATTCCTAAGTAATGCAGCCTCAGGGGATCTATCAAAGGGCAACAAAAAGGTCAAACCAGTTTAACCCTGGCATTTCTCATTTCCATAGTGAATAAACTCAATTTGAAAAGAGTGTTCTATAGTACTATACTACGAATAGTAAGTGATAATTTAGATGAGTAGATTCACCCAATTATTTAATTATTCATAACTGCCACTAATGTCACTTCCTCTTATTTCCCTCAAGGCCATTCTAAGCTAAAGGATGTGGCGAATACTCTGTACATAGAAAAATAAAAAAAATAAAAATCTAGTCCCCTAATTCAACTCGTGATTCAATATTTTCATCAGCTAAATGGAATTTTACTGGGAGAGGGAAGGAGGGGTGAGAAAGAGAGAGACATGAGAGAGATGGACTCATGATTATCTTCTACTTCTTCTTGCTACTAATCCAATTAATCTTCTTGCTACTAATCCATGTTTTCCTTATGGAGTTTTGTATGGTTTTCTAAGTGCTCATAACCTATCTTGTCCAGTTGTAATTCAGTTTATGATAAAATGTTTTATGGGAGCCAACTTTAAGTATGTATATCTCTCTCTTGAGGGATTCCCACATATGTAACAATAATGGCAACAATTAAATAAAAAAAATAATAATAAGGGTTTGATATGAAAATAATAATATAATAAAATATAGTAATAACAGTTTAATATAAAATAATAATAAGTGTTTAGATTTTGTTGTTGCTTTTAATGGAGAAAATGATATGATCAAATTTGAAATAAGTTTTTTTTATTTTCTTAAGTTCCAGTTTGTCGATTGTGTGCACAGTGACAGGTATCTGACATGTGGAATGACAAGTATTAGAGATAACCATGTAGCAAAATGTGACAGGTGCATCCTGGGATGTAGGAGAACTACACACACACACACACACTGTGACATTTGTCCAACTGCCACCAGAATATACACTACAAATGCACCACAACAAGTGGTAACTGACTGCCTCACAATATGCCTTCTCAATATCCATTCATTAGAACCAGTCAAGTGCAAGATAGAAGATAGAATACTGTAAATCCACCTCAAGGCAATTTTCCCAATGTGAAGTTGTTAAAACAGGTATTATATCGGCTGCCACTGAAATAACTAATTTAAATGGGTGTAGCTGGGTATAGTAACAGGTAAAGAAATGGTTCACATTGTGTGTGGCTGACGGCCATGCATTAGCTCCTCTTAACTTGTAGTGGAAGCTCAGTTTGTGTATACTGTCAGCAAATAGTATCACAACCAGACATTAGATTTGATACCTGTACATACTTCATAAATAAACAATAGCTATTGGCTTGATGGACTGTCTTTAGTAGTGGGAAGGGATTATTATATTTCAGGAGTCCAATGAAGTCACTGTTTATTATTTCAAAACAACTTTTATTATACTACTATCAGTTACTGATTTTGTTTGTTTGTTTCATGTGATGGACCAACTGTACATATACAAAAATGAAACTTTTATTAACACCTATTATGTTGCTAGTAATTATTGTTTTTGTTGTTGTTGTTTGTTTGTTTCATGTACTGTACCTACACAGATAACTTCATTAATGATATTAGCTATATCTATAGATTATGGAGATCTGTTACATTGTGTGTGTAAGATAAACACATCAAACTACACCATTGAGACAATATGGTGGACCAGCTCATATACATAAGATAAAACTATAGGATGGTCCAGACCACTAGCAAACCCTAGAACTTTGTTTTACAGCTATTTATAGAGCAAAATTGAGTTATTGCTGAAGTGCTACTGCTTCCAGCATATGTCAGGCAACCAGTTCTGTCGACTGACTTAATTACTGCCTTACATTCATAATTGTTTTTAGATTGGCAGCAGCAGTCCATGTCAGGCAGAGAGCCAGTGAGTGAGTGAGAGAGAGAGAGTGAGTGAGAGAGGGAGTGAGAGAGAGAGAGTGAGTGAGTGAAAGGGAGTGAGAGAGTGAGTGAGTGGAGGGAATTCAAGTCTCTAGTTTTCTTTACAAAATCCACACAGCTATCAGTTTCAATTCTCCATTTTGAGTCAGTTCAAACAATTTCACTATGGCAATGCAGCCAGTGCTGGGTGGTCTGTATCTCCCTTGTAACTCAACTTTGTTTTAGTCATCGGATATGTCCCAGCCAATTGGCGCTAATTACCCGTATTAATTACCGGGTAAGTGTGTATGCCAAGTTGGTTGGTTCTAAAGAAGGAACACGAAACTACTGCAGTGTGAGCTCAGATTCTTAAATCGCCATCTCTTTGTTGACGTTCCCCCAACCCTCCCTTACCTCCTCAAACCAACAGAAGCAAGCAGTGATCAGACTGTATATTTAAATCTTACTCATGTGATTTTTAAAAAAATTTTTTTGTAGGAAGTGTAGTTTCATGAGGTGTAGCCCCTGGGCTATTCTAAGTAGTGGGAATGATATAACAATTTTTTTGCTCTATGGATTTTGTGCTTGTTGCTTGTCAATCCAATGACTTCCTTCCTACAGGTGAACTAATAGATTCTGTCGTAGATAGGAGAACTGAGATATACCATCCTAGATAATTCATCATATCTTTTCATTTAATTAGTTTGAGAGTCAGATTGACACCTACAGCTTTATTATTTAAATTAAATTATTGGTTTCAACTCTGTCCTATTCATAAAGGCACACCACACCCACTCAGACATAGCCATAGTTTATTGTTTGTCTGCATACCAAAAGTAATTCAATTATTTATTGAGCCGACTAATTTTGAAGTAATTATTTAACGAGATAACGAATTCTTCACCCAATTACAAATAATCCAATTTGAACTTTCAGACAAACTTTTAAATAGACTGGAGCAGCCTCAAGAGCTTGACTTCCTGCCTAGACTATTACATCAGCCCATCTCCCAGCTATAACATTGAATTAACCAAATTAACACTGTGGGCATTTACTATAAATCACTGTCCTCGCCTGGAACATTTCCGCCTCAGGGAAAGTGAGGCCCGGGCAACATGCCCACAAGGCAGGGTGTGACTGCCTCAAGGGCTTGGTGTTTGGTGTTGGTTGTCCATGTTTATTGCACTCGGTTAGCCAGCTAGGCTCCACCAATAGGCCTGTAGAGTTCCCGTGGAGCATTTCTGATTCTACTGAATTAATTGTCAGACATATCCAAATATGTCCAATAATTGCAAGTTTAAATAAAGAAATAACCCCCCAAATATGCCCTGTCCACCCGCCCCTCATTTCTCCTGGCATTCCACCAATCCTCTTCTTTCTTCGCTTATTTGCAATTATTGTTACACTCTTATCTTCTTCATCATGAATCTTTTCCACCTTTATTTCATCATTTATAATCAGCAATAAGTAATAATTATGTAATTAAAATATATTATATTAAGTTCACATTGACCTGACAAACTGCAGTGGGCAGATAATCTAATTAAGCCGCCAACGGTATATCTATAATCTTGATAGATTATAAAGATGCCGGACTGCCCATTTGAGAGCCCAAGAGTCTCTATTCACCTGGAGTTACTAAGTTATACAGCAGCTTTTTCTAGCCTTATTTAGTTGACACATTTGGCATTCTGATGACTGTGTTCCTAATATTCACTCTCTGTAAAACCTTTATGGTTAATGGCTGGTTTATTTATTGTTATTTTAAACAAGGCCGCAGGTAATGGAACTATTTAGTGTATGGAAGTTCATTGATCTTCTATCACATCTTTGACAATGGCTGATAAATGAGTAGAAGAATGTGTAGGCGGTTCCAAAATTGCATGGGTGTGCTAGTGGAGGAACTGTTGCTATGGTCACAAATATGCCTCGAACTTTTCTTTTACACAATACCTCCTCTATTTTTTTTTTATTTTTTTTTTTTTATTTTTTTTTTTTTTTTTACTACAAGCATAAACTGTGTGGGACTAATTTAACAGCTCCATATAAGAGCAGAACAAAGAAGAAATGCTTACTCTGAAAATAAATACAAAAACAATCACCTTGTATCAACCTTTTTGAGTCACCGCGCTTCATACGTTTCACAGCTGCTTGAGAACAAATGACGAGTCTTGTGTGCAAAGTAGCTGAAGAAACATGAGAGCCAGAAGAAGAACAGTTCAAAGGAGAATGGCATCGGACTGGATTTTGACAAAAAAGGAAGGGGGCCATTTCCTTCTGACTCCCACAGGAGGATGCCTTCTAATTCAAGCAAGACCATGGGTAGTTATTCTTCATCCACCATTTCACTTACATTAATAAGGCAATTCCTCCTCTCATCTAGACCATGTCACATTCCCATTCTTCATTCCTAAGCCAAGTTCCCTCCCATTTATTCACTGTAGTATACACACACACAAACACACACACATATGCAAAGTGCATTCCCTACATTTGGTAATGAGGGGGCTGGTTATTTAGTCATGCTGCAGGACCACACTGGTTGTCAAGGTCGTCCCTCTAGACAGGTACTTGTAGAGATGTGTTTTGTCTGCCCTCTTCTCATCCCATCTGTTGCGTCTCTTAGTTTCACAATGAGTCCAGCTTCCATTGAAACCATGATATGCAATGTGGCACGACAGGATTTGTTTTTCTGTCACTGGTCAAGTGAGACATCATATCAAGCAATTGGAGTCATGACAAATACTTGAATGGACCAAACCCCACCCAGTGTGCAAAAAGTTTGTTTGTTTGTTTGTGTGTACATCATTTAAAAGAAAGACTTTGAGATAAATTGATTGATTAAGAGAGTGCATGTATTCATTTAAGTAATAAAAAAAACTACAGTTACAACTAGTAGTGGTTGTATGGTATCTATATACTATGTCTCTAGGCTATAGGTGAGGCATAACAAAGGCATAACAAGAGGTGGGTGAAATGTATTCACCCCGAATACTGATTGGATAGTTTGAATGAACCGTGGTATATGCTAGCTGGAAAATATCTTTTTTTGCCATCTCACTACTTGTGGGTGTGGCTGAACGTATTTGCTAGTCCGGGATGGTTAATGGACTATCCCAAGAATCCAATTAGACACAAATTGAAGGTCTCGACCCTGAATTTATGAAGCTTCTTGGCTACTACTAACTGACACTGTCCTGTTGTATATCCAATAAATGTTAGACTGAACGAATAAAGTAAAGCTTCAGTCTGTACTATATTAGGTATATATGTGTATATGTGTGTGTTTGTACACTGATGTGCTGGTTGCTATGGCTTCGGTGACAAATTGCAGCACATTATTACCTCACAAGTACAAATGACTGGGCGATACCGACAAATACTGGCATTGGCGTGGCAACTATTAATCCTGTACATCAAATTTGGTTTTACTTTTTTTCCCCTTCATTTAGCTATTTTGTCTTGGTTTGTACAGCTTGATTTTATAGCTACTGTGGACAAATAATTGTTGTTGTTTTTTGTTATTGTTTTTTTTGTTTTTTTTTGTTTTCGTTTTTCGGTTTTTTTTTTTTGGGGGGGGGGGGGGGGAGGATTTGATCTGGATAGATCTTGTCATTGTGGAACTTAAAATACTTGAATGGCATGTACATAATTTAAAAATTACTTTCATCAATTCCTTAGCTGCAATTGGAATTCTATCAATTAAAGAGTAATAATTACTTGCTAAGTGGCAATCCAAACAACACTAGATTCAATTTCATGGAGTTTGAAGAAGTTCTTCTGTTGATTTGAACTCGCTCAATCCGAAATCTGAACTAGCAACCTTCAATAGATTGAATATATTGAATATAGTCCACTTCTAAAAATAGACCGTGAAATCTGCATAGCAACCAGCGAGATATGCATGCATTGTAAACTACTAAATTGAGAGACACGATTGTGGGATCATTCTTATACCGTACAATTCAAAGAAATACTTCACAGCTCATGACATTTCTTCTAATCTGGTGAACTCTATTAATAAGTCAAAAAAATTTCCATTGTTGTCTTGTTCATTTTTTTTTTTTTTTTTTTTTTAAGCCAGTTTAACAAAATTAAAAAAATTGTGACATGTGACAGCTCATGAACAGTTGCTCAATTTGGTTAATTATATCTTATGCTTAACAACTTGTAACTCACACATTACCAGAGTATATGACACATTCAGAACTAATTTAAGCTCGTACTGATCGAGAGAGAGAGATGAACTCGTTCAGACATCCAGTCTGTTCTCTTTCCTTCATCTTCCTCCTTGCTAATTGTTGCGAGCACAATAGCCAGAAATCAGAGCAGTGTGCTGGGGCACAATGCCAAGCTTGTCACAGAGCCAGGCATGTGACGCTAAGTGCTCTAGCCTACATTCATGCAGCAATTCAAACTTGTAGTGCCTTGGGCTCCTGTAAAGATATGAATGTCTAATTGGATGAGCAGATACCAGAGGAATGGAACACATAATTCTAGTAGTCTGGGCCAATACACAAACTGTGAGTCTGTTTTGTTGTTGCTGTTGTTTTTGGTTAAAGCTGGCTACAAGCCAATGTCAGTATTATTATTATTATTATTATTATTATTATTATTATTATTATTATTATCATCATATCAGAGCATATCATGGATGTATAAAATAGTCAGGTAAAATTGTTTAGTCGAAGGGGTTATTTTTTCCGCATGTGTGGTGTGTGTGTGTGTGTGTGTGTGTTGATGCTATAGGTTTATATGGAGGATGAACGTGACCATTCAACTCAAATAACACACACTCGTAAATAAATAAGCAACACATGAGGTATTGAAAGAAAGGTCAGTCGTGGACTTATTCTTCCATAAAATAACCTTTTCTTCATATATACATGATCTCAGCATTATTTGCGTGCACACACTGAGCTGTGTTAGCTGTTTGGGAAATTCACTCTGTGGCCTCAGGTTAGAAAGGTAAACATCCTCCACAGCAGTCTTTCTGAATCATCAACATGTACTTTAGTCTGGGCTTGTTTTGAAGTGCACTGCTATCTTCATAGCAGAATGGAACACTAATGCTGTGAATCTGGTTAAGTTATGGCAGATTAAATGTCTTCGAGAGCAAAGGAATCAGCCAAAGCCATTGGAGTATACAAGAATAAACAGTCCTTTAAAACCAACAAAGCATTTCTCACAGCCTTTAGTTGACCTAAAGACTTGGAAGTGGCGAACAAAAGTAATGGTTTGTTTTTACTCCTAATTGACTAGAAATGAAGAGCACGGGCGCCAGTGAGGAGGATGAGTAGTTAGTTCGGTTGCATGCTAGGATGGACTCAGTTAGATTCCCAGTTACAAGTAATCACAGAACACTGTGCACTCTTACAACCAGGTTCTTACTGGGGATTAATCTGCTACCGTTATGGTATATTAAATTCCTCGAACTCTCATCTAATCTATGTCGTTCCCTCCCCTCCCCTCCCACCTCCCCTCCCACCTCCCCACCCCCTTCCCCTCCCCTCCCCTCCCACCTCCCCACCCCCTTCCCCTCCCCTCCCCTCCCACCTCCCCACCCCCTTCCCCTCCCCTCCCCTCCCCGTGCCCCTCACCCATGTCAATAGGCTGAGGACACTCTACAAAACTTGACTTTGCTAAGCCCTTCATAAAGATAAAGTCATGATTCCGGTTTCGTATAGCTAAACCCACAATACAGGATTCCTTTCGGGAAAGATGAAGGAGGAGGACGGACACTGAATATTCTGTGAAACAAGTGTCTCCATTATACTTAAATAATAATAATGGATAAATAACAGAGGCTCTAATTATGTTGACTTGTGGACTGCTTCTACTTGTTGAAGACGCTCGGCATAAGTAGGTTTAAACGTGCGGTGAAATGCCTGAACACACAAACACATTTGGCTGTCACGCCACATACCTGCACATGCAACACATGTGTTAAAAAGACACAACCGCTTATTTAATAACACTATAGGCCAACATGTATGTACACTATTGAGCTGTGGATACACTCTTTATGTGCAGCTATCACACCCAGGAGATACACCCTTAGGTGGTAGCTAGCACACCCCGGAGGATCCACCTTTATAGTGGTGTAGCTGCACACCCAGGAGGTTACCCTTATATTGGTTCAGTCTAGCAACCCGAGTGGTACAGTTCATAGTGGTGCAGCTAGGACCTTTGTTTGAAATACAACCCCTATTTGATATCTAGCTGGCATCCTGTGTTATACATCTCTCTATACAGATAGCAACGTTCTGTGAGGGAAGGCTTTGCACAATAGTATTTTTGTATTCAATTTTTTTTATTCAATAAATCATCTGACACCGCTGGTTTATATAACGAATTCGAAAATTTAAATGTCAATTCAAATTAAAAAATATTTGGTCGCCACCGGAATGCGAACCCAGGAATGTTTAAGGTTAACCGCACAGCTCTCTGCCATGATGTGCAGCCATTAACATCGTTTTTGTTGTTGTTTTATTGTTGTTGTTGTTTTATTTCTTCATTCACACAATGAAACTATTAGAAACCGAATTCTGACAAAGATCACTGAAATGAGAGGAATGTGTGAGAGACATGACTTCTGGAAGCTCTGGAAGATGCCTTATTTGAATGTGATGTGAGATATCTCGTGATCAGCTGCAGATTCATGTGTTGGACATTCAGTGGAAATATGTACCAGGACAGACAGCTTCACTATATCAGCTGGTTTGATACATTCCAGCTGGTACAGGAAGAGGAAGGGTTGGTGTGTAAAAATGGCCTTCAATTGCTCACTTCACACACAACAAGTCTCACACACAATCCACCATTTGTTTTAACGAGCTAGAAAATATAGGAGAGTTTTCGTATCACAATGAGTTAACACATTGTCTAGTTGGTATTGATATTTGGAGTTTTGGCCCACCAGTTTTGTGTTTGTAATCATTTAATTATTTTAAGCTGAAGCGTTAGAACTCGTGTAGGTGTGGCAACACTCAGAACCTTCCACATCTTTCATCACCTTTGTTGGGCCCACGTACTCATATTTACAGGCATGCGCAAAGTACTATTTCACGACAAACTTCAGTATCGAACATAAACTCACGAACTTTAAATTATGTATCATTAATATCTTTATTTTCATTGGTTGTTAAATATTTGCCGACGGAAGTGCTGGCTACCTATAAAAAGGAGCCAGCGTTGTCAAGTCGTTGGATTTTGTTATAATAATAGTGTACAGTGTGTATTTGTGTTTTTAAATAACAATTATACACCTACATCATTTCAACAAACATTATCCCTGGTGGCGGCACTACCAGTTGGACTACGAGGATAAGGAAAAGTCATTCTTGTGGCCCAACATTTGGTGGCAGCGGTCTTGGACAGATCAGCCATCGAGAAGAATAAGTCAAAAAAAAAGAGTCTGCGGACAAATTCACAAATTAAAATTGGACGACAATTAATTTTAAGAAATCGAGGGGCCCTAATTCTGCGGATAACTGAGCCATTGACTCAACAGGAAACGGTGACAGAACAGGACAGCGGACAGTGGTGGTACAGAGAATCCAACAGTTAACTACAACAAAAAGGAAACTGTATACTGTTTGTCACAAAACTGCTTTATTTCAATCTTATTTTGTGCTTCACCTTTATTATTATTATTATTTTTTTTTTGTGTGTGTGTGTGTGTGTGTGTGTGTGTGTGTAGATCTCCCTCAGGAAGCTCACGTCAGAGGGTGCCAATATGTCCAAAAGGTCGAAACGACGCAAGAAAACTGCTATTTCGAATTTGACTACGACAATTTCGAATTTCGAAACGGACACAATTGTGTCTAACGACCAAGACGACGATGCCCTTGAGCTACTCGATTGCAGAACGGCGGAAGACGAAGTTATACCGGGGGCAGAGGCTACCAAGTATCGCGAAGGGAATCGAGAAAAGGATAAAACTATAGATACGCTAGAAGCACTAACGAAAATGATGAGTTTATTAATGCAAAAAGAAATAAACCGAGCTGAAGAGGACAAAGCGAGGCGTGATAAAGAAGAGAAGGACCATAAAGAGCAGGAGCAGAGATGGGAGAAACTCTTTACTGCTCAGGAAGAAAGAAATGAAACATATCGAGAGGCAGAGCTCAAAAGAAACAAAAAAATACTTATTGCTAATTCTTTGCCAAAATTTACTGACAGAGACCAGCTAGATTCATTTCTTATACGTCTGGAAACAATTTTGGAGAAAGAAGAAATACCAAATAATCAATGGGTAGAATATCTAACTAAAGTACTTTCTGGTCTACCAGCACAAGTTTTCACGCATTCTATTCCTGAAGACGTGAAAAAGTCTTACCAAGCCACAAAAAATGCTTTATTAGCTGCAGTAGGCTTAAGTCATGAGCATTATGTTCACCAGTTCTGGGACTGTTTCACACATTTTAATTCTTCTCCAGAAGAAGTAGTACAAAAGTCAACAACTATTCTTACACGGCTGTGGACAGGGTTAGACTTAGCACAGTTTAGGTGGAAGATGCTCAAGCTTCACATACTCAACTGCTACACTTCAGAGTGTGTTGCCTATGTCAAAAGATTTGACCCTCAAGATTGCTTCCAACTCATTGATGTGCTCAGAAATTATGAAGAGGCACACGGCAAAGCAATAAAGTACAAGCCCAGAAAGCAGGTAAACCCGGGATATAACAATGATCGAAAGACGACTGTGAACACAACAGCTTCAAGTACATCCACAAGGACAAATGAATGGGATTCGAATGAAAGAAAACATACCCAGGGAATTATATGCTATCATTGCAACAAATCTGGACACAAATCATATGACTGTCCAGATAAAAGTCAAAGAGGAACTCAGATCACAAAGGAAAGAAATAACAGAGTTACTGTACCACCATCTAGTCGAAGACTAGACGGTAACAATATTGTTCGAGGTATGGTTAATGGACAAGAAACTGATGTCTGTGTTGATACAGGAGCTGATGTAACTGTTATACAGAGTGACTTTGTAGATGATTACCAATTGACTGGAGACTACAAGATTGTTGGAGGGTTTGACAATGCTCAAGGTACACGTAGGCCGATGGCTGAAGTAGAAATAGTGATTGGTCACTTAAAGCTAGTACGAACAGCAGCTGTCATCCCAAATGATCCAACGGCAGCCGGAGTTTTACTAAGTGTCAAACTTAGCAGTCCAGAATTAAAAGATCTCATTAACTTATCATCACAAGGAGACATTCAATCAGCGGTAGTGAATATAACCAGAGCTCAAGCAGCAGCAGAAGAAAAGAAAGAAATTGATGATAAAATGGTAGAGAAAAATGATGGATTGCAACCAAAGAAGCCAGAAGAAATTGCTATTGAATTAATACAAAACAATGATCAGATAAACAAATCTTCAATGGAGCAAAATGATTTGCTTTTGGAATGTCCAATTGTTATGCCAGGAGAATCAGACAGAGAAAAGTTCGCAGAAGATACAAAAGCGGATATTACTTTGCAAGAGTGGAAAAAAAAAGCTGATGAAGATAAAGATGGTTTTTATTGGGACAATGGAATTCTCAAGAAAACTGCATGCAATGACCTTGAAGAATCTTATCAGCAATTAGTAGTACCTGCAGGTCACAGACAACAATTGTTGCAGCTTGCTCATGACCATAATGGCCATCTTTCGACCAAAAAGATTAGAGCAGTGCTGAAGAGAATTGTAACTTGGCCTGGTATTCACAAAGATATTGTGGAGTGGTGCACTCGTTGTGACATCTGTCAGAAAGAAGCCAGAGCTAGAGCACCTAGAGCTCCAATGGAGGAGATTCCTATAATGACAGTGCCTTTTGAAAAAATCGCTATAGATTTAGTGGGACCATTCCAGAGATCAAAGGCAGGTTACAAGTATCTACTGACTGTCATTGATTTAGCATCACGGTATCCAGAGGCTTTGCCATTGAAGATTGCTAGTGCAACAGAAGTAGCTGAAGGACTACTTGAGGTGTTTGCTCGTCATGGACTGCCAAGGCAGATATTGTCAGATCAAGGATCAAACCTTACTGGCAGAGTGATGACTGAGCTTTGTCAAAAGTTAAAAATTGACAAGATCCATACCTCATCTTATCATCCAGAGTCTAATGGATGTGTGGAACGTTTTCATGGAACTTTAGTGCCCATGTTGAGGAAAGCAATAGACAGCAAATTGGATTGGCCAGATCAAATTAAGTTTTGTCTGTATGCTATTAGAGCTGTTCCAAATCGTTCTACTGGCTACTCTCCATTCGAAATTTTACACGGAGTTAATATGCGTTCACCAGTGGATCTGGTGGTGGAAGGATGGATGTCGATTGAAAAGAAGTCTTTTAATGTGACTAAATGGATGGAGGAACTTAACAATAGATTGGAAAAGATTAAAGATATAATGTATGATAATGGATTGATGGCACAAGCCAAAGCCAAGCAACAACATGACAAGAAAACTCAAGTAAGACAAATTAATGAAGGAGATATGGTTTTGCTTCGTTCTCCAGGAATGTTAGGGAAATTGGACACAGCCTGGAAGGGTCCTTTTGAAGTTCTTAGAAAAGTTAGCAGAGTTAATGTTGAACTTGGATTTCCTGGAGGAACCAGAAAGAAGAAACGAGTTGTTCATGTCAACCATATTAAGCCATACAAACAAGCTGAAACTAAAGTATTGAGAGTGATAGTAATAGCAGAAGACCCTGATGAGGATGAACTTACTCCATTGCTAAGAGGTGATCAGTTGAATCCAGTACAACAGAAGGAACTCAACCATTTCTTGGAGTCGATGTCAACTGTTTTTACTAATGATCCAGGTTTGACCAATGTATGCAGTCATGACATAGATACAGGGAATACAAAGCCAATAAGAATACCACCATATGCTT
>WLWD01000824.1_pt1 | contig 49648 bp, 37 predicted proteins | sample 6712731 | NCBI WGS metagenome assembly WLWD01 (sample SAMN12718690, study PRJNA576275) | sponge metagenome | isolation source: marine sponge | host: Mycale hentscheli | place: New Zealand: South Island, Marlborough, Capsize Point | collected 2014-11-01
TTTGTTTTGTTTTGGTTGCTGTCAATTCAAATTAATGCTTACTTGTGGTAAATGTATGTTGCTCTTCATAAATTTTTTCACTGGTTCATGGTTGATTAAAAAAAAACAGCTTATTTAACCCAAACAATAATTATCCATAGATTAATAGGCTAAACTTTGAGATACACCTCTTGGCATAATTTATCAGTTCTCATCTCTGAAATTTAGTGGCACACTGAAGTCAAAGTGCACTTGCCATTTAAATGTACCACAAGTTGAAATGGTCCATATGTACTCGCATGTAATAGCGCTAGAATAGTAGTGCAGCCATACAGTGGGTCTCATAGTCATTATACACTCTTTGAAGTAAATTTCAAGTGCAGAAATAGCTATATCCTAGATATCCCCCATGCAGAGCAGGGAAAAGCTTTACCTAACTTACGCAAGTAGAGGTACAGGTGAAAATTGGAGTTGCACATGCTATAATAAATCAGCAAAAATACATAAATATCGTAAAATCTCCATTCCATTGCCTATAAAAGTGTTTCACTTGCTTTGCTCACTTGCCAATAATAATAATAACTAGTGATGTGCTTGAGCACAAATGGCAAGCAAGCAAGCCTAAAACTACACTATTGTTAAATGATTGATTTAACTTCTAACACTCAAGCTACTAAAAAAATAGTCGAGACGTGTATGCGATGAAGGGGTTTCAATGCCATAGTAACCACTCACCACAACTGTTTGAATAAAAAAATGAAATAAATCACATTATTCTAACGTTTTCTTTGTTAAGTTCTTTAGTTAGGTAGTAGCTCTAACGCACAATACTTTCACACCACTGGACATACCTACACAAGACTTAGCTACCTTTATGGTTAGTCTAAGGCAAAAGAATTTTAAATACTATTACGTAGGGCTTATTACTATAACAAATAGTGCATTTAAGTTTTAACTGCACCCGCAGAAGAATTCTAAAAGGTAAACAATTGAATTTCTAGGATGATACAGGTAATGATCGATAAACCAGAGAATTCCATTTAGTGCAGTTTGGGACGGGGTCGACCACCAAACTAAAATAACTTATCTATCTTAACCACTTATAAATATATATTTTAACCACTTATAAACATATATAATATATGCTTTTAAATGTGTAATCTTTGTATTATCATGAAGAGTTATGTGATGGCTATCTAGCTAGCTCAAAACTCAGAAGTTCGTGGTTATGGGCATAGCACCCTCCATGGTTTTAAAAGTGGCCACACCTTGAACAAGTCTACAATTGTTCTCTTCAATATAGGACCAAATGTAAATTTGATGAATGCTATCATTTAGAAAATGAACTCAATAAGTACACAAGACGTAACTGTGTAGGCAAACAATCAGATAGGTCAGAGACAAAAACCTAACCTGTCAATAAAGTTAAAGATTTTTCATTAGCTAAGCAGTCCTTGTAACACACAGCACCTTCACATACACTTGTTCACTTGATATACCAACACAAGACTTTTCTTCAGTGATTTGGCTATTGGACAATGAATTTTCAGGTCAGAACAATACTGTTGCGTAGGGTTAACTATGACAAATAGGGAATTACCAAGATAACTCACACCAGCCAGAAAATTAATTAGTATCTTCTCCTATGTAAGACTTAAGATTAGGCTAGAAATCAGACACAACTTAAACGGGTAAAATGGAGTGGACAATGAATTTTCCAGTAAATGCTGTTGAGTAGGGCTTATAACTGTGACAAATAGCGACTAACTTGAATAGAAATGAAACTCCCATAAGTTTTAGAGTTTTAACTGCACCCGCAAAACAATTCAAAGAGGTAAACAATTCCATTTCTAAGGTGATACGGGTAATGGTCGCTAAACCGGAGGATTCTGTTTAGTGAAGTTTGGGACGGGGTCGAACGCGGAGCGAACACAAAAATACGGAGGGTCAAAGTACAAAATGACATACGTACGTCCATATACACAAATACACAAACATCCCCGATTTTTTCATTTTTACCCCTGTTATAAGTGTCTCGCTTGCTACGCTTACTCGCCAATAAACAAACATCCCATATTTTCAATTGTGTTATCCCTGTGAGCGTCTCGCTCGCTATACTCGCTCGCCAATAATAATAATAATAATAGTAGTAATAGTGACAACATTTATTTTAAAGCTAATACAGAAGTAAACAAGACTTGGATAAAGAGTGTAGATGTGACGTGAGCCAGAGGTCCGATGGTGACGGAGAACACATCAAGCATTGTCTTAACCCAAAGTTCAATAGATCACCAGAACTTATTTATTGTATTTTTTATGCCAAGTAAACAACTTCAAATTACATTCATTGTTTCGGGGTTGGTTGAGTTGAATGTACTAAGTCATGCAGCGACTTGTCAAATCCAGGTTGTTAGCTACCACAGACCCAACAAGAACTCTCTACACTTTTCTTTTCAATAATAATACTTTGAATGCACACCACAGTTATATAGCTACAGGAATGAGGGTGATAGTGGAATGCACAACAATGTTCAAGATAAGTGGGGACTGTCAAACATATATACGCTCAACACGAACAACACAGCAGAGGGAGAGCTCAACTCTTTTGAGGGTGAACCTGAACATTCATGAAACCACAGGTTATACACAAGAATTATACACTTGGAGTGTAAAAGTCACTTGGATATACACTGTTGTACATTAGATAGAGTTATCTCTATAGTATATCATCATCATCATCATCATAATAGTATATAATGATAATAATAATAACAACAACACAATGTGAATAAAATAATATTAATAAAACTTTCAGTTGATAAAACATGATGTATTACACTGATGAGGTAAGTCCTGCGTATATGTAACCTAGTATTCACTGGGGTCCCAGTCCCTATGCATAAAAAATGTGAATAGTCATGAATAGTGATGATATCATAATGGTGAGGCTAAGTGTGTTAATAGCTGATTGGACTGGAAAATCTTAACTTAGTCTTGAACACATTACACACTTTGGTTTTAAAAATAGCTATTGATTGCCACACACAAAATGTTCAGATGGACTACATGCATGAGCTTTTACAGCAGAATTGGTGTACAATGCTAATCACTTCCTCTTAGTTTTAGATTATGCTAATCTGGGAGGTCATGTTTTGAGTTGTATATAATAATAGTGTATCTGTAATGCCACAAGGAAGTGATGACATAGTTGCCAACTATCCCGGTTTTGCCGGGATTATCCCGATTTTTTTAGCCTTTCCCGGTTTCCCGGTTTTTTTTAGCCTTTCCCCGGTTTTTTTAACAGCTGCACACAATAGTCTGCAAGTTAGTCTGCTTGATATCAGTGGTTTGTGTAGTGGTATACTATCTGTACAGCATATCTACAAGGGTGGTTACTATAAAACATTTTTCATATAAACTTGGTTGAAAACACTGAAACAAAGAATAAAATATTGTTGTATGAAATAATAGCACAGCAGCAAAAGTTCATCATTTGGTACAGGTGAGTGAATCAAGAATGGCTGAAGTCTTCTCAAGGAGGTTAGTGATTATTCAGTGATATTCAGGATCCAGAGTTGGAACACAAGTAGCTATAAATAGCCAGGCTGTTTTGGTAGACTGTTGGACGTCAGTGGTGTTCTCAAGCGAAAAATAGACCTGGAAAGTATCAAATAGAACAAAGAAATGACACAGAACTTCACTTATTACTCCTTTCTGATCAAGATTATTAGCTAAATTCAGTTGTTTCTGTTGTTTACTTCCGCTTGTCAAAATATAGTGTATGTATGTCCATTCCTGTTTGACTCACAACCATTACTGACATCTCTGTAGGTGTCTTTCAGGGTAATACCATAGCTAGCTTTCTGAACCTAAGCAACGCGAAGTAGCGTGCCGAAGCTTAGCAACGACTTAGCAGATTTTCTCGTAGCCCTGGCATTATCTTCTATAATCACAGACTGGAACACTCGGGCTCTTAATTTCTTTCAGCAATTATTCATGCTATCTTAATGATATTCATGATGGTTAATTAGTGGGCGTGGCCTATCTCGATTTTTCATTTTAGAAAGTTGGCAACTATGTGATGAAAAGGGAGTGTCAGTATGTGGAACCTATTCATTGCAGCTCATGAGAATGCCTATGGTGGAACTCTGTACTCAAAATGCCTATATTGGTTCCGAACATTTATAATTCAAAGCAATGTTTTTCTTTTTTGTGGTCAGTTTAGACGTTTTGTTTTTGCTTGATGCATGGAAAGCATTTTATTTGTTTGTCATTACACTAAATATATCGCACTAGTGTAATGCACACAATGTAGCCACTCCTATATAATGGTCCATAGCTACAGCTCCACATGGTGCATGTACATTGGTATATTCTAGATAAAGTTCCAGAAGTATAGCTACCATCTGTATATCATTATAGTTGGTGCATAGCTACATATTATGTCTGACACATCTACATGTGGTGCCACACAGCCAGCTCCTGTTGGAAGTTGTATTGGTGTCCAGGCAGGTTGTATCCAACACATGTAAACAACCAGACCACCAAGGCACAGGAGTCATTCCATGACTGAAGACTAGGTAGCTAGCTACAATCATAGGCTAAGTGATGATGCGTAATAGCACATGTCATGTATCTCAGAGTAAAGACTAAGTAGAAACATTGAAGTTGTTCATATATATTTGTCACAAAAATTTGAAAAAAATATATTAATCAGTTCTGACAAGTTTAGTAAATGACAATGCTTGATGTGCTGTCTTTCACCCAATCTCTGGATTCTGTTGGACGTACACTCTTCATCAAAGTCCTTTACCTCTCTTATTCTGCTACATAATGTGCCGGCCTCCTTAGTTGCCTACACTGTACTGCACACTGCTCACAAGCTATAACTAGACCCTCAGACAGACTAAGTCACACTGCAGGTTTGCTTAATGTACACCAGGTTTAATTGGATCTGAATAAAACCATGGGTGGTTCATTTTTATACATTCGCCTCCCACAGGTGAAACACAATTAGAAAATATGCAATGAGTGTGTGTGACACGCCCGGTCATACTCAGATTAAAGTGCACAAAAGTGGACCACTGACATAGATACATTCATACAAACAAACATCAAGAGAATATGTCTGTTTATTGTTATGTTAGGTGTGGTTGCTAGGAGATGGTCCCACAACAATCATTACACCAACAACGTTAATTCTGATAAATCATATCAGCCAAATCACATAAAAGATAGTATAAAATGAAGGAAAAATAAAAATGAGGAAAACGAAAAATAAGGAAATCAACAAAGGAATATTGCAGCCATTCTGCACTGTGCTAACCCATGTCTGGACAGTTATACTTCCACATAATGTGCTGGTCTCTCAAGTTTCTGGAGATAAATTTTTTTACAACAATAAAATATGAAAATAAAAATCTAGCTGCAAACGCAAACATAAAACTAACATTCAAACACAATTATTAAAAAACAAACAAAAAAACAACTGATAAATCATTAACACAATAAATATTGTAAATAGATTACACTGGAATAAGTTAGTTTTTTGTTTTCGTTTCTTTCGTAGTGAGTGAGACCTACGGGCTAGAGACTATCTTTTCCAGCATCTCTCAGTGGCTGTGCAGCTAGGGAACTGTGCCTCTGTCTTGGGAACAATCACCACCTAATCCTTAGTATTTATTTATTTATCTATTATTTATTTATTTGTTTTGTTTGACAATTTTATTATTATTATTGATGTCATTATTTATTTATTTATTTATTTATTTATCTACTTACTTACTTGTTCATTTGGTTGTCAGCTTTTTGTTTACCCATTGATTTTTATAAGTTAATTTTTTCCTATAAGCTAATTTTAGCAGTTCAATATTTCAGTTCTCTCATTCAATTCATTTGTCAGTGTTAATACTGGAAGCAAAACTGAACAATGAGATAAGCTGGTACTATTTAGAATTATGCATAATGAGCCATTAGGTGGCGTATATTTAGAAAGATACTATTTAACAGTTGTTATGACTTCTGATGCAGTTGCTCTAAGTAAAAGAAATCTCTTGGCATAAAGTTAGCAGTTAGTAAAGTACTGAAACCGGGTGCACCAAAAATAATAAAAGAAACATACAAAAAAAAAAAAAAACCACAAAAACTAAAATAAAAATGATAAAAACTGTATTCCACACTCCTGAAAAATCCAAAGTCATTCATTTAAACGTAGAGTTTGTGTAAAAACAAACAAACAAACAAACAAAACAAAAAAGAAAAAAGGAATAGGGAACAATGTCACGTCAGTAATAAAATGTTATGAGCACCATAACAGAAGGGGGGAAAAAACCATAACAAAAAAAAAAGGGATATAAAGAGAGGAAAGAAAAAGGAGAGTTTTGTTTATCATTGATGCAGCTGAATTCAACTGCATGATATCACAACGAACTGTTGGAGTAACAACAGGAAAAAAAAAAGTTAAAAAAAAATTGGTTGAGTAAATAAACTGATTTTTTTAAACAACCATGAACCTGTAAAAAAATTCATGATAAGCGACAGACATTCACCATCAGTAAACAGTAATTTGAATTGATAGCCATCATTGCATGCCAAAACACAGAACAAAAATCAAACAAACACAAACACAATGAACAAAGAAAGAAAAAAAAAAGTCAAGTATGTAAAAGACATAAACATGCAGGAAATACACTTACGGGGTATCAAACATCTTTTTACAAAGTTCACTCAATCTTCCTCCATGCAAAGTCTCCTTCCCAAAGAATAGCCATTTTAAATAAAGTACCAAAGGTGCGAACTCCAGCGCTACTTAAAATAGCTAGGTGTTACAAAAAATAATCTCAGACCAAAAGAATAATTTATTGATTATTCTAATCAAGCATCAATATAGCTCGAGCAATGAAAACGGTACATGTAAATGCCATCTTCATAAGAGACAACTCTGCGAGCTTCCAAGTAGAATAAAGTAAGCTACTGCTGGCCATAACAAATCAATTGCTCACGTGACATAACGATAGGGAGCATTACCCACAAAAGCTAGTACCTAGCTACACGGAGCCGAAAGCTTCACATTTTCTCAAAAATCAGCTTGAAATTAAAACAAGTATCACAATCAATGATTAATTGTCAGTAATTTCCAAAATCAGAGTGTGACAGACAGACAGGATGACTACTATAACCCTCACGGTCATGCACGCTGAGGGCTGATAGGATAATGACAATTGCAGTAACATTAAAGCATAATCTTGTAATTATTCTTCAAGCCTGACCAAATGATAAAATCTTACATGAAACCCTAGTTCAACTAAAGCTATTCTAATGATGTGCAATATTTGGAACCTAGTATTTTGTGTCCATGGAAGAAACCTTGAAGATAGTCTTCAGAACAGCTACATACAATATATTCCAAAAATGTCTTGAGACCCTGAAGCTCATCCAGTAGCACACTATTCATAGAAGGTCCTAACCCTTACTCTGGGTTTTCTACACTGTACTCTTTTTCTTTATTAGCTACTTCTAATCACTAACAAACTGTCTCACCAAAGCCGTCCCTCTAAATGTTTCACGATGCTGTTTTAGTTTTTCTTGTGCTAATTGAAAAAACATGGTAAATTCCAGGTGATTGGTATACAATCAATAAAACTTATAGTGTGTGTGTGTGTGTTTGTGTGTGTGTGTGTGTGTTTATTCCACCCTACATATCTTCACAATGATATTGCCGAGCACATTACCCTTGAAGTTGTAGCAACCGGTCAAGTTTAATACTTTTCGGGTTTTACAGCTACCTACCCCAGAGACGTTCACAGATAGGTTTTACAAACTTAGCAGAGTTAATTTTTTTAGTGGTGGTGGTAAAATATCTGTGTTCATGCACTGTTTGCCATAGCTATGTGTCTTACGTAACAGATTTGTTCTTGAAAATTCACTGCCAAGTGGTCCAGTCACTCAGAGAATACAATGTAATGCTATAACTACTAGAGCTCTGGTACAATAGAGCATTTTGAATGGAGCGTACTTTGGAAAGGTGGTTAGCTTAAATAAAATCCTTTGGTTTAGCAATTCTTACCCATATCATCCTAGGAATTTTGATTACTTACCCCTTGAAAACCCTTTGTCAAGTCGCGAAGAGAAAACAATGTAAGTCTTGTGCTGGTATACCCAGTGAACAAATATGTATGTGTGTAGTATAAAAGTGTGGCATGTTGCTAAAGAATAGCACAAATAATCTAAACAAAAAAAAACAATAGTTAACTAACAAATGAATATGAGAATCTAGCATTCATTTCAGCCAGACCAGCTCGCTTGCCATTTGTGCTGAGCACATCATTAGTATATTCAATAACTTTACCCAACATTCTGACTACAAAGACTACTAAAGTCAAAATCTCCGTGCTTGATTTTATTGTATATATATTATTTATATACATACACACATACATAAACAGCAAGATAATTAGTGGTGCATGCTTATTGTGTAAATCCTGCATGACAACTTGGACAGACAGCCAGCAAACTGAAGCTCTAAACTGATGTCTTCACTAAACTTGAGGTTTTCTGGTTTTATTGGGATATGTAAAGCTTACTTATAATGGGATATATTAAACGGTGAGCATGTGCCACCAGGTATCTTTTTATTTATTGATAAAATCTCCACAGAGAGCTCGACAGTGAGAATTTCAAAAGTAGGTACGATTACTGTACCCATTCCAATTACAGCATCGCTCTCATGATAGAACCATATTTCAGTGATGGCATTTTCTTCCTTGTTCTATTTATATAAACCATGTTCTATATAATATTTATATATCTTTTTGTGGTTAAATAGAATAAGCATGTTGACCCTCTTGACCTTATCAGATTGTTCGGCCATGGTGAACAGCAGTATGACTTAGCTACCACTTCCAGACATAAACAGTTAATCGTAAAAATTTTTCTACACGTTAGCTAAACAACAGCAAATGGGATATTCAGCAATCTTGCAGGTATAGAGTTGTACCCGCTTTTGTCCCAACTTTGGGCGGCCACGCAGCCATGGCCGCACCACTATTTTGATAAAAAGAGACAACAAGGCTCATAATGACTCTAGTGGTCGTTGTGGCAATGTCTTCTGTAGGGAGTAAACGGCCAATACCAACCATTTTGGAAGATATTCCCGAAACTCCGCACCTGCCTTGTCCTCCTTTATTTTTCCGAGCTATCTTTTGGAAAAACAAACGTAGTTCAGAGGTCGTTGGTTTAATTGAGAAGTGGCCATTTAGCACTATGTATACGAAGTCTGCTGACGTAGTTTTGCTAAATATGCGCTTAAAATTGTTTATAGAAAACAAAAGCAAAGACTGCTAAAAGTCAGACCAGGCATATGTAAGTTCTAATTTTAAATGGTTGTCCAAGTGGCTATGTTAGCTATACACGATATAGACTATATAATTACATTAAAAAGTTATTAATTTGACTTGGTTCATTAAACTTCAAAACTGTCTCATTCACTGACAAGAGGGTGTGGTTAAGTGGGTGTGGTTAAGTGGCTGCATCAATCTGATTTGGCTTCCTACACCTCTGGGTTTAATTGTACACCAGTCTGATTTCACCCAATTATTTCAAAGAACTGTTGAAGGTCAGAAAATATTTCCATTTCCTGATTTGAATTATTTATTTTTGGTGCTGTACATGGAATAATATTGTATTGACTATAACATATAACATACATACCACTCTAAATCACTCTAAATTTTGAGGCTATTCTTTCATTCGTTGTTGAACTCATTAACTGGTCCTACCGGTGCCATAGCCAAAAACAATGTAGTGTGGAATCCCGCCCTCATCGCAAAAAAAACTGTCTTGTGTCCTAGACACAACCAAATGATTACAGCATTCACCGAATAAATTATTCATTTAATAGCAATAATGATTACATTTGACCATAAAAAATTAATGAACAGGAAAGTGAAGTTCTGGCTACATAAAATTGCTATACCAAACAAATAAAAGATAATTTCATAATGAAACATTATTTCAATAATATTATCTCAAACAAGACCGATATTTGTTTCTGAAGAGCAGCGGGATTTCTTCTAGCTTCTTTCCTTTAGTTTCAATGACAAAGATAACAATGAATAAAAATCCAAAAAGATTTATCAAACCGAGCATCCACCAGACGAACCAGGCTCCAGCCCACTCTGAAAAGCTAAAATAAGTCCCTGTTAAGATGACACCTACCCCACGATTTGTGGCCAGAATTATCCCTCCAGCTAGCCCCTTCACTTGTGCAGGAAGGTACTCTGAAAATATCACCCACACTAGAGGCCCCACACCAACTTCAAAGGACAAAATGAACAAAACCACACTTGCTATGGCCATTGGAAGTAAATGTGGATTGCAATACTGCACTTCAGTGTTCATAGCTGCTGGTACTGTGGAATTCAAGCATAGTGATGGCCTAGTGAAATAAAACTGAAAACCCAGTAAAATAGATCCGATACACATCCCGGCCGTGCTGAATGCAAGCAAGATTTTTCTGCCCACAAATCCCACTATAGCAACAGCAAGCAATGATGACAGCGGTAATAATAATCCAACCGTAACAAATGCTGTGAGATTGGGATTCTGAGTGCCAGCTCTCTGGAATATCTGTGCTCCATAATTAGAAAGGATCCCTGCACCACAAAGCTGCTGCATTGCAACCACTACCAAAGAAATTAAAAAAGGAATGATAACTGGCTTGTGGCAGAACAACTGACATACAATATCCAGCATAGAAGACTTGGTCAAGGCAGAAGATTCTATTTCTATTAGTATCTCTTTTATCTCTTCTGTTTTCTTAGGGCCTTTGATGAATTTAAGAACACTTATGGCTCTTTTTCTATCATGAAGCATCAACAGTAGCCATCGTGGAGATTCTGGAATCCAAATGAACATCACCATGAAGAGTGCTTGAATTCCTAGAGGCACAATGGCAATGCCGTAGTATGAAAAATTTGGTATTGCTCCTAATCCATATATTAACAATATCCCACTTGTTGTAGCTGTCTCTACTAATGCCACTAAAATTCCTCGTAATTTACTTGGAGCCACTTCACCAATATAAATCTAAAAATACAATTAAAAGGAAAACAAAAGAACAAGAAATAAATATGTGGCAGAAAATGTGTACTCTTGGCAAGGACTGCATAATACATATTGTTTGTTAAAATACATGGTCAATGGCTACATAGCTACTGGTGGACTAAATAGGCTAAATGATGCCTTGAGACAGAGAAACAGGCTTGGAAGTAGAATGGTTGAGAATGAGGAGTGGAGAAATGGAATACGTAGAGAGGGACAAGGAGAGAGAGGATAGGAACTTTAGGGAAATGTCGGAAAATATCACAGTGCCTTCTTCATTTGGAATTCAACTGTACAGGTCAGTGGTATAATGAGCATAGTCTTAATAGCTACTATATGAATGATTTGTTCATGACAACAAGTTTAACAGTAAGCATACCCCCCAGTAGTCTTGCTGTTTATATTGTGTTTACTATATCAGCATGAAGAGTTTAGCCTCAGTTGACCCTTGAAGAGGACTTCGGCAAGAAGTCAAAACATCAGGTTAAGTTTTAATTAACATAACATTGGCTGTTAAGAACGAGAAAATTTGCTTTATAATTACAAGGTACTAAAATCTTTGTAGCTAATTTTATTATTTATATTTCAGAAGGCTCAGTCTCACATATCAACGTGTTTGGCCAGTTTTCCTACTCGAACAGCTAATTATTTGTCGCTTAATTGGAATAATTTAACTTTACATACCGTCCGCCCTGCCTATGGGCGTGGTCATCGACGGTATAAGACCGCTCGTGCGCATGCTCTCGTCGGCCTTTTTCTTAGCTCGAACAACGTGGACATCGTCTCTTGCTTGGAGAAGCTATGACTGCTGAAAACAATGAAGTTGTTTCAGTTCTCAGGGAGCTGTCGTCAAAATTCGACTCCCTGAGGCAAGACGTTGACCGCCTGAAAGAGCGGTCGGTAGTGGATGACACGGAGAGGCGCCACAGGTCGAGGTCGCCCTCCATGCGTTCCCTGTCTCGGAGCAGGCAGGAGAGAAGGGACCCCAGCCCCTCCAGATCTCGGAGCAGGTCAGGAAAGAGGGAGCGGCAGCGCCCCCGCCAGAGGCGGCAGAGCGCTGACAGCGGGCCATAGGATGGAGCGCCCGTCAGAGGAGGAAGATCGCCTTGGGCCTATCCCTACCTTCTTGGACTCGGACGAAGAGTCAGACCTGGTGGAGGTCTCTGAGGCCACTGCGGAGCTCCTTACCGAGCGGTGCACCCTGGGCCTGAGGAACGACGCTCGCTTGAAGGCGAGGAGGCGTTACCCAGCTTCCAAAGGTGCCGGCCACGAGGACCCCGCAGCTAGATGGCTTCATCAAGAGTGAAGTATCGATGGCCACCAGGAACGCCGACAACGAACTCGCCAGACTCCAGTCCCTGGTGCTTGACTCCCTGGCGCCCCTTACCCACCTGCTGGAAGCAGAACAAAGGGGAGGACCCCCAACGTGGGAGGAGGCCAAGAAGGCTGTCGTTGCCGCCACGGAGTTGGTGAGCAATGCCAGCGCCAAGATGACCCACCTCAGGAGGGAAAAGGTCACAACAGACCTAAACAAGGCGCTGCTTCCAGTGGCCAAGAAGGCAACCAATTTTCAGTCTGCCCCACCCTAATTGTTTGGCACGGAGTTTGCCAAGAAGGCCTAGGACCATGTCGACCAGGTCAAGGCAATGAGGGCGTCTCTCCCCACCAAGCCAGACACCAGGTCGCCTTTTTGTGGGGGCCCCCCCAGGAGGGCGGCAAGTTCAGAGAGTTCAGCGGCAGCAACAACAGGCAAGGCGGATACCAACAGTTCCAGAGGGGAGGAGCTCGGAGCAGCTACAGGCCCTTCCACAAGGGGTACCGGAAGCCAGAACTCCCCAAGAACTAATGCACCAATCTCATGCCATTTCACCACCATTAGTTTTGACAAATATTATAAGTCAACTAAAGGGCTGGGGCGTGGTCCCCTTAAAAGCTCCAAAGGCGGTTGCCGGAAGGCTCCAATACCACCACCTAGCAAATTGGGAAAGGGTCACCAAGGACAGGTGGATCCTAAGTGTTACCTAATAGAATTCACAAACGACCCTTACCAAAGGATGAGACCGCACCCACCACAATACGGGGCGGAGCTCATGGCGCAAATGAGGGTGGAGCTGACAGACCTACTGCAAAAAGGGGCGGTCGTGCAGGTAGAACAGGCCAGGGGAGGTTTTTACTCAACCCTGTTCCTAGTGCCGAAAAAAGACGGCAGACAACGCCCCGTAATAAACCTCAAAGCGCTAAATCAGTACGTTCAGACGTACCACTTCAAGATGGAAGGCTTGCAGACGCTAAAGGACCTGATAAAGCCCGGAGATTGGCTGGCAAAGATGGATTTAAAGGATGCCTATTTCGTGATCCCTATAGATCCAAGCCACAGGAAGTATCTATGGTTTGTAGTGGACAACCAGACCTACCAGTTCGACTGTCTTTCCTTTGGCCTGGCAGCAGCACCATGGGTCTTCACCAAGACCCTCAAGCCAGTGGCGGCTACGCTGCACCAGATGGGGGTTCGTCTGATCTGCTACATAGACGACATACTCCTGCTGGCGGAGACCCAGACAGTGGCGGAGGAGCAGGTAAAGGGGCTGCAATACCTGTTGGAATGTCTCGGCTTTGCCCCCGGGGCAAGTGATGGAGTTCCTGGGAATGACAGTAGACTCCACAAAGATGGAACTGAGGCTGCCTGCCAAAAAAATAAAAGACATCCGGGCGGAGGGCCGAAAACTGGCCCAGCAGAGGGAAATACCAGTGAGAGCTCTGTCCAGATTAGTAGGGAAGATGAATGCAGCCAGCCATACCATACCACCTGCCCCACTATTCTTCAGGAACCTACAGATGGCCATGACAGAGACCCTGAATGCCAGCAATCAGAATTACGAAGTAGAAGTTGCGCTGTCTCAGGATTGCCTGGACGAGCTAAGGTGGTGGGACTATCACCTGAGCCAGTGGAACGGGAAGAGCATGCTGCGGAAGGCAGTGGACTTAGTGATAGAATCAGATGCGTCACTGGCAGGGTGGGGAGCAGTTTGCAACCACCAGAAGACTGGCAGGCCATGGTCAAGGGAGGAGCAGAACCTGCACATAAATTGCCTGGAGTTGCTGGCAGCAACATTGGCATTAAAGACATTCACAAAGGGACAGACGGACCTGTCGGTACTCTTGAAGATGGACAATACCACGGCAGTGGCTTATGTCAACAACCAGGGAGGTACAGTCTCCAGGGAGCTGGTGAGACTGTCCAAGGAGCTGTGGACATGGTGTCTGCAGAGGAATATCACTATCAAGGTACAACACCTCCCAGGACGTTTGAACCAAGTGGCCAACTCGGAGTCTCACACTATGCTAGACCGGTCGGACTGGAAACTCGACTCACGAGTCTTTCAACAAATCCATCAAACTCTGGGGCCCAATGGAGGTGGATTTGTTTGCCTCCAGACTGACAACACAGTGCCCAGTCTTTTTCAGTTGGCGGCCAGATCCATATGCAGCGGCAACAGATGCCTTCCTCCAAGTCTGGACGGGGCTCAAGGCATATGCAAATCCGCCATGGAATTTGGTGGGACGAGTGGCAGCACAGGCTCAGGCTCAGCAAGCCTCGCTGGTGCTAGTAGCACCTGTGTGGAGGACCCAGCCTTGGTACCCAATTCTACTGGAGATGCTGGTAGATGCCCCACACCTGATTCCCCCACAGAGACAAGCAACAAGTCGCTCACAGATGAGAACCCCTCAGCTAGCCGCTTGGCCCATATCCGGGAAAAATGCAGAGATCACAAGCTTTCGGAGGAAGCTAGCTCGCTCATCTTTGGCTCATGGAGGGAAAAAACAAATAAATCCTACAACTCCCTCTTTGGGAGATGGCATAGCTGGTGTAGTAGACGGGGTACCAATCCATTTTCAGGTCCTGTAACAGACGTTGCCAATTTCCTGGCGGAGCTATTTACTGAAGGATATAAATATAATTCACTCAATGCCCATCGGTCAGCCATCTCATCGGTGCATGAGAAGGTGGAAGGGTAAGAGGTAGGACAACACCCACTAATCACTAGGCTAATTAAGGGGTATTTAATACTAGACCACCCTTACCTAAATACACGAGTACATGGAATGTGCAGACAGTGCTGGATCATATTACAAGCATGGGCGCTAACAATGGCTTAAGTTTGAAAGAGCTCACACTTAAAACAGTTATGCTCCTATCCCTTACCAGACCATCAAGATCGGCTGATCTAGCCCAGCTTGAAGTGGGGGCCATGCACCCTCACCCGGATGGAGTAAGCTTTACGCCTACACACCTTTCAAAACAATTCAGACAGGGTAGACCCCTTCAAGACTTCTTTTTCCCATCCTTCAAACACAATATACTGCTGTGCCCGGTGACAACACTGCAGGCTTACCTAGAAAGAACGAAGAACTGCAGGGGACAGGTCACAAAGGTGCTGATTGGCACAATCAAGCCACATAAAGCAGTGGCACCTAGTACCATTGCAAGGTGGCTAAAAACCATGCTAGAGTGCGTAGGCATTGACACAAATATTTTTAGCGGCCACTCCACAAGAGGAGCGGCTTCGAGCATGGCCTCAAGGGGTGGGGTCACTACAGGTGACATTCTTAAGGCAGAAGACTGGAGCTCGGAGTCAGACTGGAGCTCGGAGTCAGTCTTCCAGAAATTCTATCACAAGTCACAACAGAACCCACACTTTGGTAGAACGGTGCTGTCACCAGCAGGCAAGCCTTCGGAGTGAGGTAGCTACGAACAACACGTTGATATGTGAGACTGAGCCTTCTGAAATATAATTCGAGAATGGCTCAGGCCACAAAGTGGCTGCCAGCTATTCTGGATGGGGCATGCAATAATCAAGGGTCAAGGCAAAAAATAAATAAATTAATTAAAAAAATAAAATAAAATAATAAGGGTAGCTGGGACGAGCTAATCAAAGGCCGACGAGAGCATGCGCCCGAGCGGTATTATACCGTCGATGACCACGCCCATAGGCGGGGCGGACGGTATGTAAAGTTAAATTATTCCAATTAAGCGACAAATAATTAGCTGTTCGAGTAGGAAAACTGGCCAAACACGTTGATATGTTCAACTTCACCTTCTTCATATAATCCAGAATAGCTGGCAGCCACTTCGTGGCCTGAGCCATTCTCGAATTATAAGCTAAAAATTAACATGAAAGATTAAAATGCATCCTTAATCATTCAACTTGCTACAGAATGGTTTCCTCCAGGAGGAATGCAATTATAGATGTAGTAGAAGTAAATTGCCACGGAATGTTGGGGTACTTGCTAGTAGATCCTAATTTATGTATTCTTTCCCATCCTTTCCTAAAATGTGCATTGAAGTGAGATCTACTATTCATTATCATCAGTACTCTAATGACTGTCAGACTGATGGCTTTACGCTACATTAATGATCCTCTCAGTAAGTTTAAAGCATCGATGTCATTCAGCTACTTGCTATGAATAGCTTACAGGAGTAATGACTATGCTCCATCCACTACCTTTCTTGTGATGCCTCTTCAAAAATGAGCACACTCTTAAATCCCACTGCACTGCTTTCACTGCCTACATCACTTTGCTATTTAATCGATGTAGCCAAGAACATAGAACAATTTTGACTGCCATACTTATTTTCCCCCTCCCCACTTATATGCAACATATTCACCATTCAGCTACTTTCTATGAATAACTTACTGGGGCAATGATTATGCTCCATCCCATGCCTATTCCTGTGATGCCTCTTCCAGCAATGAGCATACTCTTAAAGGCTACTGGGTTTTTAACCAAGTATGACAGTACTATTACAAAGTAGCCAAGAACATTAGGAACAGTGTTCATTGCCATACTTGTTTTTCTTCCCCATTTATCTGCAACATAACCTGCCACAAAAGCTCCCAGAATCGATCCAACTAGAGCAGATGCCTGTAGTTGAGTAGCAAATTGATTTAGATGTACTTAAAGTTTGTTAAACTTACTCCAAAAATATCTGAAAGAGTACTACCAAATCGAAATTCTGGGTCGTCCAAGGCAGCCAGTTCAAGAAGAGCTGGCGAGGAATACGAAAATGAGATTCCCGCTGTCAAAGACAGCAGTATAGTGGTCAACGCAAAATAAACCGTGCTCCATACTCTTTCGCCAGAACTACACATTTCCCCCACAGCACATTGCGATACCCTTGTCCATTTTACCATGGCAGTTTCATGGATTGCCTAACCCGGCACTTAGACACGCCCACAAAATATTTTCCCCTTGTCACACACAACACTCTGTAACAGCACAGTCACGTGTTGTAGAGGAAGTTAAAGCATAATAATTGATTCCAAGCGAAGCCTGCAAAAAAAAATATTTTTGTGGCGGTGGAGGAGGGCAAGAAGTTTGTGACGTGGAGAAATACTAAGTATAAAGCCATAGGTTCCAAGTGCCACGAAAGCTCCGTGGCAGTCACGGAATTTTACTCTATCAATCTGCCACGAACGGAAGTTCTGACTGCCTATTGTCTGCCACGGAAATTCATAGGTTCCAACTGTCACGGTGGCAGCCAAGGAAATTGGGCTTATCAATCTGCCACATACGGAATTCCCCACAGGCCTATTGACTGTACGGAATTTCCCACCAAATGTAGTAGATTGTCTGCTGATAATTGATTATGTTAGAGATTTCCCAACTTGTATGTCTTATAGCTGGCCTTCTCAGCATCCCTTGCTGGAATGCAGATGCAGAGCTGGGTTCTCAGTGCTCAGGAAGATACATACAGACCAGAGGGCCAGCCTTAGCCATGAAACACTAGTTCATTTATTTTCTATTAAGTTCAAGGACACTTCTTGTTGCTTTGACACTGAACTTTCTGAAGAACTTATCGCAAAATGTAAGAAGGCTACTAAACTCTCCTTGAACAAGAAGTAGAATACAACTTTCATCTGACACATGCAACAAATTATAATTATATTCATAGCCTTAATTAATGGGTGTGGTTTAAATTAATTGGTGGGTGTGGCGTGCCACTGATTTTTTTCCTAGCAGGTTGGAACCTATGTAAGCTTTCTGCCTGTATAAAATTAAACGGCTAACTTTTTTTCTGAAGGAGTATCAGCAGATTTTTGCAGGTGTAGTGTAGTGCTACTATTTTTACGCTATCATTGGTAAGTACAACTGTGTAACTAGTTATTCAGCATATGCAACAAATGTTATAAATGTTATAATTATTAGAAGAAGAACAAAGCTTTCTCTTTTTCTGGGGTTCTGATGGCTTCTTGTATGGCCCTCTCTTTTTCAATGGAGGTCTCAGTTGATCTGTTTGGCGACAGTCACAGAGGATACAATTCTTCTGATTACATGAGTGACAGAGACATTAATGAACTAGGTAATAACTCCCACACATAACATGTAGAATTGTTAGAATCACATATTGGCACGTTTCTGAAATATTGTCGGGAGCAGTTTCCTAGAGCTACCATCTTACCAAAGATGCATATTTTAGAAGAACATGTCGTTCCATGGATCAGAAGGTGGCGTTTGACTTCAGGATTGATGGGTGAACAGGGAGCAGAGTCAATCCATGCTCATATCATGAAACTCGAACGTGTTCACCAGGCCATACCGAATGACCTGGACAGGTTAAAGTACGTTTTCAAAGAGCAGACTTTGGAGTCTGCTCCTTCATGCGGTGGCAAATACATCTGCTTTCTCCTCAGCGAAAGTCTTTAATGAAGGATGGGTTGCAGCAACTGATTTGATGTTGTTGAACAAGGTGTTGATACTGGCAGGCTTTAACATGGAACACAACAAGTGAGTTATTTTGCTTTTATAGTCTAATTTAATTTTAGCATGCAATTACTATTTACCTTGAGAAGTTTATGGACGTGATTTCCAATGAAGGTACCCCCTTGATATGCTTGACGCTTCACATTTAGCTGGTCAAAGCTCTTCTCCAAGCAACAGTAGAAGGGTCCTTTGGTGTGATCAAACCTTCTCTTGAGGACAGTCTCAAGATCATCTGCTTGTGTTTTCTATTATATTGCAACCATAATGGTCAGTTATACCATGTATATATTGTTTAGGCACCACCTATATCGAGAACCATAATCTTACATGCCTTGAACTTACACACACAGAGCTGAGACGGCTGGCCTATCTGTGGTGGCCGTCGAAGCCACTTTATCCCCTTATTATTGTAATTCCCTAATATTCATTTATTTTCTAATTACTTCCTTTCCCAAACTCCTCCTCCCTTTTACCCAACGTTATGTTTTCACCCCGTCGCCCTTATAAGTTATACCTGCGCAATTTAATGATGATCTAAAAAGTGAATTGAAGTGAAGTGCTGGCGGGAGCCTACGCCAGGCTGGGTTGACTAGATAAAGATCCTGATCCTTCGGTTAGCTTATGTTAGTTTATTGATTAGTTAGTTTATTTTAATTTTAATTTCCTGGATCGGCCATCAGTTATATGCGGTGAGCAGACATATATGTGTGTTTAATTTACCAGATATTTAGTCCTCCTTTCAGCTGCTTCAAACTCATCCACAAGACTCTTGTGAAAAGGATCAGTACTAACTTCTCCAGCTGATATAGTTGTGTATAAGTTAGCAAGTCAGAGACGACTTTTTTATACTGTTCTGAGGTGCGATATTCAATCTTTATGTTTGACCACTTAGTGAATACATCTGCACCGGCTCCAGGAAAACTCGCAGCTGAGGATCCATCTGTGGCAAGGGAGAAGTCGAGCTCCTTACAAGAATTCTCTAAAAGTGTCCACAAGCGATTAAAGACCCCCAGGGATAGATACAATCCAGGGATGCACACCTACACGTAATGTAATTAATTTAAATTTTAAACCACGTTCTCCAATGGGATATCAAAAATGGTCTCTCCAATAACGTTATTGTACAGCTTTGCCACTTTAAGGTCCCCATGGACATAAAGCGGGAATGGTCTTTCTTCCTTCAGTGTTTGGAGAGATCTTGGTGGAAAAGGATCTCGTTCAGTACAAGGTATAGACAAGTCTGCACTCGTGATGTGGCACCAGAGGCAGTTGTGCCGACCTATTATACAGTTTCCATTTTGTTTTTATAGATTCAGCTGTTTACTATCAGTGAAAGTACTTACCACTGGCCCCACTGAGGCCATACATTTTGCAAAGAAATTCATAATCTCCAGACAAAAAGAGTCGGACTGTGTAAGTCCTGGAAAAAAAAAAGGGTAAGTATAATGTATGGTGAATGGTCAATGAAATTATTTTTTTTTATGCTTAATCTGCATCCCTTGTGCTTCTCTTATATGTTCTTGGTACATATCCAAGGCAGTGTAAAGATTGATTGTGGAGTCGCCAGCTTTAAAGATAGAAACCATAGTGGTTTCTTTAATTGAGTTGGGGTGAGCAGTGTTAACTAATTGCAGTGTTAGTTTAAAGCTCCCATGACCTTTGTCTCCCCCTAGCTTCAACCAGAGCTCACTATACTGGGTATTGCTCCTTTGTGCCATGTTAGACCATCAGCAGACCTATGGTAATTATTATATTATTTTTAACTATTTATCTAATTTATCACATACTTGTCATGCTGGGCCACTGTATCAGCTATGGCAGCTATCAAGTTGGGCCTAAAAACAAATGGGACTTCCTTGATTTCATCTTTGTCAGAGGAGAATGGTGCACGCTTTGCCTTCAGGTTGTCTCCAATTATTTCCTTTGCCATGCTGCACTGCTGCCGCTCACTGGTGATAGATATATTGAAAGCCTTGAACCATCTAAAAGAACATTTACTATATCAAGGTATTTCATTTATCATTTAATTATTGGTGTAATAGTTTATATTACTGAGTGTTGTTATCATTATCTCCTCATCATTTATTTTACCTTCGAAGTATTCTCAACTTTGTCCAGAGAATGGCTAGATCGGCTTTCATGGCTAGAGAATGATCCACAGGAATGACTAGTGGAAGTTGTACCTGCTTCAAAAGTTCCTCTCGTTGAGACTTCGATAAGCATGTCACCTCAGCAGCAAGTTGGGCGTTGCTGTCTCTTCCACTTACGAAGTCTCTCACACTATCTAGCACTCCTGTTCGCCTCTTCAAAGTTCTGGCACTTGCACTGGAAGAAGGAACTCTGCTACTTGACACTTGCATGACCACCTGTAGGAATTTGTACTGCTCCAGTAGCACTGGCTGTTCGGTGGTTCATGAGTCATTTCACAAGGTGCTGAGCAGCCTTGCATTCTACTGGAATGGCTGGTGAAGTAGTCGGCTGGCAAAGAACATCCTTAAGGGTTATTTTGGATGGTGAGTTCATATTAATGTTGTGAGTAGTGCAGTGACTATAATGTAGGTGGTACTGGTAATCTTCAGCTTCACCATGTTACCACGCTAGTGTCTGTTGGAAATAAACACTTACACTATACATTGTCATGTATTTAACCTAAAGCATTATGTATGTGCATATTGCCACAAGCTATATCACTAGATGCATTGTTTTGTGGTTGTCACCTAGTTGTATCATTTTAGTTTATCATATTCAGTTTATTGTGCTAGTCAGTTTTTTCAATAGGTTATGGGCCCAGACACTTGGGCAGAGATTTAGCTGGTGGATATTTAAGGACTGCTAGCTGTAGAGGAGTGAAATATGGCAGAATCAAAATCTGTCACTCTGGTTCCATTGAATGGTTCAAATTATCCAACCTGGAAAATTCAGTGTCGCATGGCATTGATAAAAGATGGACTATGGAACATTGTGAATGGAACAGAAGGTGCTCCTGGTCAAGCACAAGCTGAAAAATATGCGAAATTCATGAGCAGAAGGGACCGTGCTCTAGCTACTATTGTTTTGTCCGTTGAGCCCTCATTGCTGTATCTACTAGGGGAGCCTGATGACCCTATTGTAGTCTGGAAGAAGTTGTCTGATCAATTTCAAAAGAAAACATGGGCAAATAAGCTGGAACTTCGCAGAAAACTGTATTCATTGAGGTTGAAAGAAGGGGAGTCAGTCCAGAAGCACATAAAAGTTTTGACAGAGTTATTTGAGGGACTTGCTGTCATAGGTGATCCAATCAAAGAGGAGGATCGAGTGGTGCATCTTTTGGCAAGTTTACCTGAGCCTTTCAACATGTTGGTAACAGCTCTAGAGGCAAGTACTGACGTACCAAATTTGGACGTAGTAACAGAGCGTTTGTTACACGAGGAGAGAAAATTGAAGGATCGTGAAGGATCTGGATCAAGTCATGAAAAGGCAATGACAAGTAGATTCAAAAGGAAATCTGTGGAGTGTTTTCATTGTGGGAAAACAGGTCATATCAAGCGGAATTGTCATCTCTTATCTGGTGAGAAGAAGAAGTTTAGGCCTAACCGCCATGGAAAGCAGAAAGCAAACAAAGCTTCTGTAGTGGACGAGTGCAGCGCAGACAGCAGAAGTGATGCTCTGATGGTCAGTCACAAAGTGCTCTCAGCTAGTACTCCTAGTAAATGGATTATAGACTCGGGAGCAAGCTGTCATATGTGCTGTGACAGTGAACTGTTTGACAAACTTGAAGATTTGAAACATCCTATTGATGTTTCGATTGGAGATGGACGCACCTTGAAGGCAACTGGCAGAGGAATAATTTTTGTGAATATGAAACTGCCAGACGAGAAATGGAACGAGTGCAGATTACTTGATGTTCTGTATGTGCCAAAGTTGTCTTACAATTTACTGAGCATTTCAAAGGCGACGGAATTGGGCAACACTACTGATTTCAATGAGAAAGGTTGCCAAATATATAATGCAAAAGGGAAGTTAATAGCGGAAGGATCAAAAATTGGAAGTCTGTATTATTTGAATTGCTCAATGGGTAATGTGAAAGTCAATGTTGCAAATCGCAAGACAAATGAGAACATCTGGCATCGTCGTTTTGGGCATCTCGGAATACAAAATCTTCAAAGACTCGCAAGAAGCAAGATGGTGAGAGGATTTGATTTTAATGCATTGAAGCAAATTGATTTTTGTGAGGCATGTGTGGAAGGCAAACATCACAGAACTCAATTCCCAACTAGCAATAGTGGAAGAGCAAAGGAGCCACTTGCTTTAGTACATAGTGATGTATGTGGGAAAGTGAATGCAAAATCTTTGGGTGGAGCTGAGTATTTTTTAACATTCATTGATGATTTCTCCCACTACACATGGGTCTATGTTTTGAAGAAAAAGGATGAAGTATTCAATTATTTCCTGAAGTGGAAGGCTCTAGTGGAGAGATCCAGTGGAAAACACCTAAAAGTTCTACGTTCTGACAATGGAGGTGAATATCTTTCTACTGAATTCAAGGACTACTTGAAGTCAGAAGGGATACGTCATGAGCGTACAGTTCCCAAATCACCCGAGCAAAATGGTATAGCTGAACGGATGAACAGGACTCTAGTTGAGACACTGCGTTCTATGTTGGTTGATGCTAAACTACCTCAAGCATTTTGGGCAGAAGCTGTATCTACTGCAGTTTATCTGAGAAATAGAAGTCCGACTAAGGCTATTGAAGACATGACTCCATTTGAAGCGTGGATGAAACAGAAGCCACAAGTAGAGCACTTGCGTGTTTTTGGATGTGACGCATATGCTCATGTAGCCAAGGATGAAAGAAAAAAATTGGATTCAAAGTCAAGAAAATGTATTTTCCTGGGCTATGGAGAGGAAACGAAAGGTTATAGACTCTATGATTCGAGCAGATCAAGAGTGATTTACAGTCGAGATGTTCATTTCAATGAAAAATGTACCAATAGTGAAATTGGAGAAACGTTGTGTACAGAAGAAGATAAACATTTTGTGGAGTTGGAACTTAATACTGAAGAGTCTTCTGATCATCTAGAAAATGAAGTTGGTACTTCAGAGGCTACTGTGCAGCCTGTTCTGAGACGCTCTGAGAGAGCGAAGCAAACTCCAGAATTTTATGGAGAAAGAGCAAGCATTAGTGATAGTCAAGCAAGGGAGCCAACAACACCGACTACATTGGATGAAGCATTGGAGAGTTCTGATAAAGAAAAGTGGGTGGAAGCAATGGCAAAGGAGATTAAGTCTCTAGATGACAACAAAGTCTGGACTTTAACAGAATTACCAAAAGATCGAACACCAGTTGGTAGTAAATGGGTATTCAAAGTCAAGATTTTAGCAGATGGTTCAGTGGAACGTTATAAAGCTCGCTTAGTAGCTCAAGGTTTTTCACAGAAGTTCGGCACTGACTATGATGAAACTTTCTGTCCGGTGATTAGACTGGAATCACTTCGTGCTCTGATTGCACTGGCTGTACAGAATGACTTACAGATTCATCAGATTGATGTTACTACTGCCTTTCTCAATGGAGAACTTGAGGAGGAAGTATATATGAAGCAGCCAGACGGTTTCATCAAGAGGGGAGAAGAACATCTTGTGTGTAAACTGGAGAAAAGCATTTATGGTTTAAAACAATCACCTCGCTGTTGGAATTCTGTGTTGAACGATCAACTGAATATAATGGGATTTATTCAAAGTGAGAGTGATCCTTGTATCTACAGAAGATGTGAAGGAGAAATGTTCAATATTGGAGTGTATGTGGATGACATTGTTCTTGCAGCTAAAAAGGAGGAGCAATTGAAGAATGTTAAGCAAGCACTGGCCAAGCGTTTCGATATCAAGGACATGAGAAAGCTTCACTATTTCCTTGGGTTGAAAGTAGTTCAGAATGATGAAGCAAATGAAGTCTGGATTGGTCAGCCTGTCTACACTCAAAATCTTCTTAAAAAATTTGGCATGGAGGATGCTAAGTCAGTGAAGACTCCTGTTGACACTTGTACCAAATTGGTAAAGGGCACAGAAGATGAAGAGAAATTTGACCAAAAAATGTATCAGTCAGCTGTTGGAAGCCTCATGTATTTATCTGTTGGAACTAGACCAGATATTACATATGCCGTGAACAATGTTGCCAAGTTTTCATCACGACCAAATACTCAGCATTGGATCGGAGTGAAGAGAATTATGAGATATCTGAAAGGCACTACAAAATTTGGTCTGCTTTACAGCAAGGAAACGTCAAGCAAATGTGTTGGATACTCTGACTCAGATTGGGGAGGAGATTTGGATGACAGAAAATCTACATCTGGCTATTTTTTCCAGATTGGCAGTTGTCCAGTGAGCTGGAGAAGCAAAAAATAATCATGTGTTGCACTGTCAACAGCAGAGGCCGAGTATATGGCTCTGGCAAGTGCAGGACAAGAAGCAGTGTGGATGAGACTACTCATTTCAGAGTTGTGTGCGAGTTCAGTGGAGGAGCTTATTGTCTATGAGGACAACCAATCGGCTATACAGATAGCAAAAAATCCTCAATTCCATGGACGTACAAAACACATCGAAATTAAATATCATTTCATCCGAGAACTTGTTCGTAATGGAGTAGTTCAGCTGAGATATTGCCCAACAGAGGAAATGATCGCAGACATGTTGACAAAAGGTCTTGGTCATGATCAACTTGTCAAGTTACAGTTTTTGGCTGGAGTTAGAGTCATGCCCAGTTGCAAGTGAGGAGGAGTGTTGGAAATAAACACTTACACTATACATTGTCATGTATTTAACCTAAAGCATTATGTATGTGCATATTGCCACAAGCTATATCACTAGATGCATTGTTTTGTGGTTGTCACCTAGTTGTATCATTTTAGTTTATCATATTCAGTTTATTGTGCTAGTCAGTTTTTTCAATAGTGTCCACTACGAAACTGCCGTCTTACACGAAGACCTACCCGCGAGTGAGCTACGCCTTTTACTTAGCTTATGTATACGTACCTTAATTTCGCGTTTAGTTCATAAACCCTTTACCAAATCTGTAAATGGAGATTTGGTAATGCCTTTCATCACCCTTTTCACGCATACCACCCGCTCTAATAAATTGCGTACAATGGGAATCATGCAGCGCGGTGCATGCAATACCGGCCATGTGCGTGTTTGCGCATGCATAATTGATAATGAATGTTGTTTAAAACAAATGATGTGCTTGAGCACAAATGGCGAGCGAGCCTAAAACTACACTATTGTTAAACGATTAATTTTAACTTCAACACTCAAGCTACTAAAAAAAAAGTCAAGTTTAAATTATGTATATACGATAAAAGGGACTCAATGCCATAGTAATCACTCCTTGCAACAGTTAGAATTGGAAAAAAAAAAGCAACAAAAACAAGTAGCATTATTTACACGTTTTCTTTGTGATATTCTTTAGCTAAGTAAAGGCACAATACTTTCCTTCATAGTTACTTTAGTGGACAAAGAATTTTCAAGCAAATACTGTTTAGTGGGGCTTTTAACTGTGACAAATAGCTTATTAACTTATCACCGCCACTATGGAACTCCATTAAGTTTTTGAGTTTTAACTAAGAATTCTGAGCGGTAAACAATTCAATTTTTAGGATGATACGGGTAATGATCGCTAAACAGGAGGATTCCATTTAGTGAAGTTTGGGACGGGGTCGAACAACGAGCTAACACAAAAATACGAGAAGGTCAAAGTACAAAATGACCTACGTATGTCCAAACATATATAAACTAGTGGTGTGCTTAAGCACAAATGGCGAGCGAGCCTGATAGTTAGGTAACATAAAAATAAGTATTGTTACTATGTTTTAGCTTAGTTCATGCAAACACTATATTAGCAGTTATGACCTTTTATTTCAGCAAACAAATACAAAATCACTCTCTTACCTGATGTGGAAACAGTGAGGAGCCTTACACCTTCAATGAACAATAGAGTAGCCCTGAGAAATCCTGAAGGATTGAAAGAACTAAATAATTAACACTTTCATTCATAATGTTGTAGTCTTTTCATGCTAGTCTTTATGTCATACCACACACACACCAGCTCAGTTATTTAAACCCTGGCTGAGCACAGTTCTGGTGGAGATTTTTAGTCTGAGTATAAGAGTTGCTATTGATACAGAGGTTACTAGTGACATAAGAAGCTCAATATCCACTCTACGGCCTGTCTAGTACTGCCAACCTGGGGGACTTCTGGGCGATTAGTCTTTAAGTATATCTCACATACTTCCATTAGTTTGCTCCGCGCTCAACCTCCCTGGTGGCAGCGTGATCCTACCCCACAACTTGGTGCCAGCAATGTTAAGAACCTACGCCCACGACGCCTATAGTGGAACCTGAAAGAACAGCACTAGAGAAGTCGGACGAAGTGACTGTTGGAGGGAACGAACGTTGTTTCATTAATATTGTGTATCATTTTTGCGGCACGTTACCTTGTAATAATTATTTTATTATTTTATTTGTACAGGCCTTGTCTGAGCGGGGAAAAGAAAACCCTACCAGTGTGCCTTGGATTGAGAGAGTAGTATACCTTACAACAAGGGGAAGTCAAAGATTGGAGAGTCTCACATACCTGGACAGGAGTTAGGAATGATAACAAGGTCGAGAAACTTGGTAGAGGACGAAGGCGTAACTGGAGATAGTAGTAGTTGCCTGTATGGAGAAGGTGGTAGAGCATTTCTAAGTCCTGATTCTGAGGCATTAAAGAAGATGGGTCCTGTTGACTATCTTAATCATGCAGAGAATTTGATAGATAGAATCACGGCTGGAGTTAGGTCACTAGAAGAAGTGAAGACGAGATGGTTGAAAGCTTACCTGAACAACCTGGGAAGTCGAGAATGCCTCGTTGCATTAGCCAGTGAAGGAATAAAGTCGAAGGTTGACATGAGAAAAGCTGTAATATTGTGCCACGAAAACCATGGCTCAGTAGTGGATGATTCCTGGAATGTTGCAAAATTCTTTACCAAGAAGCCCGAGTCAGAGTCATACCAGAGGCCACTATATGACAAAACAATTATCGTAATTGTGTGGGCTAATACGCTCTTGACTTTGATCATCCAAAAAAAAAATCCTGGCAGTGTTTGGTCCCCACAAGCACAGTGTAGCCACTACTTCCTAGCCTAAGACAAACAAAAAATAATAATGGCAAGATTACACAGCTCCATATTACTATTGTGGTTGCTTTTGTGATTGTTTCGTCTGTAAACTACACCAGTTGATAATAAAATTTTCCATGATGTCCGGAAACTATGCCGGTCGATAGGACCAGGATTGTAATGTTCGCATGCTGGTGGCAGGCAGGTTGATATTGTTCTAATTGTAATAAAAACTCATTCCACTATTAATGTGCACAAATGACAAATAGATACAACAGGAAATGGCATCACACATAACAAAACCATAACAGAACTAACATGCCACTAATATCTAATCAGTATATAACAAGGATGGTTGATAAAAGGTATTGGTCATAGGTGGCTTACTCGGTATGACTCTTTTTTTATTTTTCTTGTTGTTTTTTTTGCTGTTTGTTGTGTGTGTAGTGTACATTGTCATCACTTCCAGTTTAGTAATGTTGCATGTCTGTCATTCTTCACAATTTTTTTAACAACAACAAAAAACTCACCTTATTTACCTGAATAACGAATTTAACTTTTCTTGAACTTTTTGTTACTGTTCAGCCAGTTATGTGATTGCTATAATTGAATAAACAAACTTTTCAGGTGTGTTGACAACATTTTTTATTTTTTCATATATTTTTTTTCATTTGTTGGTGTGTTTTTTTTTCCTCTATAATATCTCCCTTCGTCTTTCGCTGTTCTGTTTTATAAAAGGACATGTAGTTGCATTTAAACTGCTCATTTTCCCATTGTTTTTGCTAAATTTTGTGTGCTCAGTTTTCCTCAACTTGTGGCGTAGCTATGATTTGTCAGAATTGAAGTTGTGTGTGAGATGATTATGATGATGAAGTTTCTTTGTTTGTGGATTGACACTTCTTTTTAAAGTTATCTCGTGTTATTTGCCTCATGCAGGTGTAATTTACACATAAAAAAAAATTTTAAATTTTTTATTGTGTTATTGTTTACCAGGTTCATTTTTTTAATGGGTATTGTTTGCAGCCACTTTTATATTTTATTTTTTTTAATTGTCCCTCAGAAAAAAAATTTTTTAATTTTTTATTGTGTTATTGTTTACCAGGTTCATTTTTTTAATGGGTATTGTTTGCAGCCACTTTTATATTTTATTTTTTTTAATTGTCCCTCAGAAAAAAATTTTTTTAATTTTTTATTGTGTTATTGTTTACCAGGTTCATTTTTTTAATGGGTATTGTTTGCAGCCACTTTTATATATATATTTTTTTAATTGTCCCTCAGAAACCTATTGGCAGAAGGTGAAATGTAAGTGGAGCTTTGATGAGGACTGCAGCTATGACAGAAACCAGAGTAGCTCAGGATGGTGACAGACAGCAAGTCAAGCATGGCCCTGGATAGTGGGTTCATTGAACTGTTCAGAACTTTATAGACGTGGTTTGTTTGTTTTTATTAAATTTTTTACCACATATCCAGCTAAGAAATTTATTTAATAAACAACATTATGTCAAAGAATGCTACATATTATGTCATTATGAGTACACTTGGAATACATATAGTATACTTAGTATCTATACACTGCATGCTGTGGTAAGACAACATCATGAATACATAGGGTATACTCCAGCAACATATCTAGTACACATATAGTTTGGTATACACCTGGTGTAAAGAATATGCACAGTATACTCCAATATTATGGTCTGTTACAACAGATATTCACTGGTGTAAACTAGATAGAGTCACTGGAGTATTCCATGTGTATAACAAAAGTATATGACTATACACTGGTGTATATCCAATATATTCAGTAATTGCTGTAAGGAGTATGGCATTCTGAACTGTTTGTACTCTTAAGCAACGAACGTCATTGCTGGTTGCCTCCTTGGTAGCTTCTTCTCCAGATGGTGTGGCATCCTGGTGAAGTAGAGTGTGGTGGCGACCGTAGCAATGTCTGCAGCATTTTTGAGAATGACAGTCCTTGAGAACATGAGACTTAGACAAACAGTTCAGACAGAGTCCATTGCTTTTGGAGTGTTTTATCCTGCGGGCTGTATCCCAACTGAGGAACTTGGAGCATCTGAAAGTCGGGTGGAAGTTCTCTTTGCATATGTAGCATTTAGGAACGGTAGGTGTCTGTCCTTCGGCGACTAAAGCAACTTTGGGTTTCTTGGAGTGATGTGGTCGAACAAAGTTAGACGATGGCCTTTTAACTTCTTCCATCCCAAACTGACGCTTTTCAAAGTACTTCAGCATCTCTCGTACAGATGGTGGATCCTTAAGATCTTGAGCCTGTTTGTTCCAATCAAACTTCATGCCTTCATCAAGACGATCCAACAGTATGACAGCCAAAAACTGGTCTAGTGTGTTTCCTTTATTGAGTTCCAGACCATACATATGTTCACCCCAAACAGCTAGCATTCGACGTATTCCAGCTAAGTCGTGAGTGTAGTTGTCAGGTTTAAGCAGTGCTCGAACATGATGAGGGTAGACCATGCGTGGACGTCCATACTGATCCTTGAGAGCTTCGAGTGCAGAATTGTAACTATCAGGTCCTCTGGCCGTACGTCTGACAATGGCTCTTGATTCTTCTGTAGTCATGGCTTTCAGCAGGAAACAAGACTTCTCGGCGTCCACCAGGTAGTCATCATTCTTGTCCATGGCTGCAGAAAACATACGAATAAAATCAGCCCAATCAACTGGCTTACCAGAAAATGTTGGTGGGTCAAGATGGAGCTTGGAATAGGGTTGTATTCTTGCAGGCTTGACAGACTCAGAGGTAGACTTTTCACTGTAGGACTTGTCTCCTTCGTCAACTCGTTCAGTGATCTCATTAAGTAAGTCTCCGAGATTCCTGCACATAGTTCCAATTTCCTCAATACTTCGATAAGGCCCGGACTCCTCTCGATACTGTCGAAGATCTTTAGTTAACTGTGACAAAGCTCTTATGGCTGATGAACCTGTGTAACTGTTACGTTTGTGATAGTCTGTCATATCTTCCAGGAGCGCTTCTCCTTGTAGAATAGTGTGGCTATATGAAGCTTTGTTTCAAGCTTTTTAATGAGCATGTCATTCTCGTCTCGTTGGCTAGCAGCTTGAGATTGTTCCACCTCCATGTCAAAGTTTGGTACAGAAGCGGAGAGTTGTTCAACTCTATCTTGAAGGGCATCGAATAGTGAGGACGACCGTAAAGCTTCATCCAGCTTTCTCTGAATTTCTGAAGTTCGGAGCAAGTTTGCTGAAGTAGTGTCTATTGATCTTAGGTAGCCAAACAAAAGGGTCAGCTTTCCTTTGCGACTGGTACGCTTATTCTTGGCTAATTTGAGATCCTGAATATCTGCTATCTGTTGTAGATCTTCTTCCATTGATGCACGCATGGCGTAGAACAATAGCAGAGTAAAATGCGGGAAAGAGCTAGTCGACTTGTCTGTAGAGTCGAGCTGAGTCTTTGAAGAGAAAGAGGAAGAGCTAGTCGACTTGTCTGAAGAGTCGATCTGAGTCTTGAGAGTAGAGGTTGAAGTTCTGAGCAGATATCCCAGTGTGGATAGGTATCCGGCTCGAAGGACCATAAAGTATGTGGGGGCTCTTTGGGTTGCCTTGACGTGAGCTGACTGTAAAAACCCAGCCAGGCCAAGCACTCACACACGGGGACGCTCAGCACTATGCACAAGCACTGAGTGGCTGATTCAACCGTTCTGCACCCCCAGCTCTCTAGTATAGAGAGCGTTCCTACGCAAATGGTTCGAGGTTTTATGAAGGAGCAGGCGGAGGCGGACGAGGAAAACCGAAATTCCTCACTTTCGCTGAACAGAAGAGTCTTCGACTGAACAGGAATATTTAGAGATTTTGAGAAGCCAAAATGAAAGAAAAGGAGAGGGTTATATAGGAGAGCTAGATTAAGTGATTAATTGAGAACATATAACATATATTAGTGATAATGTTTCTGATAATGGATTAATGTTTCAGTCTAATTGTACATTCCAAGATGTGATAGCTTATCCAGGGTGAGACCCAGACAGCATGGTGTTGCTCGTTACAGAGTTCACTGTTGGTGTGGTTCCACACTGTAAATGCATGTACCCAGTGCAGCTATAATAATATACATTAGTTTGTAACAGTACACATACAACACTAAGTATAGCAACTAAAGTGACCAAAAACTGCAGTGTGCAGCAAATAAATTATGTGAAATTGTTCCATATGCCGTATGAGGACTACCATGCAGCAATTAGCAAGCACCAATGAGCATACAGTGAAACCTCTGATAGTGAACTATCCAAGTAAATCACCTCTATTAGTGAACTTTCCGTTTGCCCCTACTCACTCCCAATAGAAAATGTATGGCCTATTCCCCCCTCCCCCCCCTACTGTTAAACAACTTCCAAAGGCAGACAACCCGTGACTTGTGAACTGATAGCCTGGCCCCAAACTGTTCTTACTTCGGAGGTTCTACTTTATTGATTTTATATGCACATGTCTGAGAACTCTAGGGATTTCATCTGACCCCCAGCATCAGTTGGGCAATCACCTCCTACAAATACATAAACTGTGCAATCCTGTGCCCATGCATCACAGATCTTTGCCCCCACTAACTGGCCTTTATACTAACTGGCCTTTATGAATATAAAATTTGTGCCGTTTCTACAACATCATTCAATGTGAGCCAAAAATATAGATGACGACAATATACAACATGATATTGTAATATATTTGTCCTGCATGAACAATCCCAAATCAGATGTCCAGAAATTCCACTCATCAATAAACACATCCTGCTGTGATCCCAGACATGAATTGGTTGCCGCTGTCCTGGAGCAATCCCAGATGCTGCCACTGTTTTGATGCGACATACTTAAAGATAACATTAAAAAACCAACTAAAATAGACCAAAATGTGTATAAATTTCACTTACTCGCAAGCGGATATAATCCACAACTTGAAGGCTCACACAAGCTTCACAAACTTCATTGTAACAGCACTGCACACCATCTCAATAAAACTCAGTTGCTCTAGCTCAATAATCTAAATACAACATAACCATGTTGTAAACTCAACCATACCAAAAACAACAACAACAAAAAAACAAAAACAAAAATGAAACACCCTAAATACATCATCATGTTGAAGTACAAATCATTTAAAACAGCCCCCCCCCCCCCCCCCACACACACACACACACACAAAGGGAAAAAAAATAAAAAAAATAAAAAGACGAACAAACCTTAAAGAATGTGGGTGGATCAATGTTTTAATATGCAAGCGTTAAATGCAAATTTTGTTTGAGTGCTAAAGGTTTAGTTGCCAACCATAGGCAATTCCCAAATATATCTTGAAGTACTAATTGTAATACAGTGTAATATTATCTGTCATTGCACCATCTCAGTATTGTAGTCAATAGAAAATTTAATTAATTTAATTCATAGGCATGTTGGTAGGTGTGGTCCGTCATCGGAATGTTGGGAACTATATTAAGGAGGGAGGGGTGATGTCCAGAAACTCTAGCCACCGATAATGGTTCCAATTTTGTAGGAGCTCAAAAACAACTACGTGACTTGTATACCTTTCTCAACTCTGCTGCTACGCGGAGATCGACCAATTTATTCTGTACAACTCACCATATCAAGTGGACACATACTCCAGCAAGATCACCTCACAAAGGCTGAAGTGGGTGTGACTCTATATTCAACTTTCTATTCATTTACTCATCGTTGTATTATCATCCTACTTCAATTCAATATAATTTCAAAACCTATCTACTTTGATTGCCTGGGGTGTTGTTTAACTTTACTCTAGGCTAGCATACAGCGGAACATTTGAGCAGGAAGCGACATTCCCAGTGCAGTGTTCGGTTCATTCAAGGGCGAGTTGTGTTGCTTATACTGAGTAACCTGCCGCTATGCTTTACTGCGCACTAGATGATTCAAGTATAATAGTCTGCAAAGAGAAGAGCTAAAAATTCGGACTTACCGTTTCTAACGGCATTTTAGCTGAAGCTCAATTTCCGACGATCTCAGAGTTGCTACAGGGTTCTGACAGAGTGCACGCGCTTTAATCACCTTCTAGTTGCTGTATTCTGAGCTTCAGAGCCCCGTACTAAAAAAAAAAATTTTGGGTGGACTGACGCTCAGTGGAAGCGTTCTAGTAGCCATACTTTAAAACAAATCATAAAAACAACAAATACCAGTGTACTCATTTTTTTCAATATTTTATTACAGGAAGTACTACACCAGAGTAACGTAAAAACAAAAAATTTGAACGAACCAATTTTTTTTTTTAAATCGGAGAATCGAGAGTAGTGGCAATGCTGAGAATTTTAGGCTTGGACAGTACAAAGGTTAACCATCAATTCACTATCCTGGCCCAGCTAATCAATTATTTATGAACACACACGTTGTTGTCATCACATATTATTATATAGATGATGATGGCAATAATAATAATAATAATAATAATAATAATAATAATAATATCATAGTCTACGGTGTCTACCAGTTAAGTGTCAATAGCTCTTAACCATTCACCTACAAAAATTGGCCTAGTGGGCGGTTACCCATTTTTTGTTTACACGAGAATTAGCACACGACACTATTGAAAACCTACACAGGCTGCATACTCACTCTATTAGACAATAGGCCCTTTGTTCAGAAACCAAACTAAAGTAAGACATCTCAATTGTCTGGAAGGCTCTCTGGATTCTGCCATCACTATCCTCATCAGAATAGTGGTTTCACTGCCGTCAATTTTGCTTGGAATGCTACAGTAGATTTCTATTGCTGGTCACATAATTGATAATGAATATTGACAATGAATATCTGTTCGTGTAAGCAATTTAAAACCTACGTGGACGTTTATACATATATATCAGAGAAATGGACAGAGTGGGGCTTTCATGATTTCTATTGCTGGTCACATAATTGACAATGAATATCTGTTCGTGTAAGCAATTTAAAACCTGGGCTTTAACTTGGTATGTGGACGTTTATATATATCAGAGAAAAGGACAGAGTGGGCGCTTTCATGATAGTGGGTGCTTACCCTGTAGACTGTGATAATAATAACAACAATAATTGGCAAGCCAAGTGAGTTCAGCTGCCTTTAATTCTTGTACCAACATCGTAAGAATCCTAATGAATTAAAGTTTGTGCCTATAAAAGCTGGCTATCCTTGGGGTAGATGTGAGGACTTGAAATTTAGTTTACGTTGTCGATCAACAGCGACATAGTCTACTATGAGACCTATCATAAGACTGCACCACCATATTAGTGTCATTACACAGCGAGCACAGCTGGATCAAAAACTTACCGCTTTAAAAGCATAGCAGACTATATGAGCTCCTGATAAAATACTACTGTTACATGGAGAGTGCACTCTGACCTCAAGAGTACCGATAAATTTCAACTTCACTGTGAGTGCGAAACACTTCACTTAGGTTCAAGAATAGAGGTGAGAAACTAAAAAATATACCCATTCATTCAATGACATTGCTTTACCTAACCGTTTAAGCTCATGAATTATTCATGAATAAACACCATTTTTGTTGTTGCTACTAACATCAGGTGATATGCGAAAGTGATATAAATGCATGTACAAATACAGGAGAATTTTGCATGCTAGATAAGTATAAATGTGGAATGATAGTGAAATGATAACTAAAAAAAAATATTGACAAGTGGAATGAGCTTAGGCTTTGGTCTTCAACACAACACAATACATTTACAGAGAGCTTTGGCTGTGCTGTCGTAATTGAAACCATACAAACATTGAGGTGTGTATGGGAAACTTCACTCACATATACACATACACACACATGTATGCACGCCAAAGTGGTGTTTCAATAAACAGCTGCTAGGGACAAAGCTGTTTGTATAATTGTTGAGTGAGCGAAGCAAGCGAGACACTATCAGGGGTAACTCAATTGAAAATTGGGGATATTTGTTTATTATATGTTTGGATGTACGTATGTCATTTGTACTTTGACCCTGGCATTTTTGTGTTAGTTTGGTGGCCAACCCCGTCCCAAACTTCACTAAACAGAATCCTCTGGTTTATCGATCATTACCCGTATCATCCTAGAAATGGAATTGTTTACCGCTTTGAATTCTTTTGCAGGAAGCCTACGCAATAGTATTTACTTGAAAATGCATTGGCCATTAGGCTAACCACGAACTAACCACAAAGATAAGTCTTGTGTAAGTCCAGTTGTATGAAAGTATTGTGTGTTAGAGCTACTACTTACAGTAACTAAAGAATATAACAAAGAAAACGTTTAAATAACATGATTTGTTTTGATTTTGTTGTTGTTGTTGTTGTTGTTGTTTCAATTCAAATAGTTGCAGCAAGTGGTTACTATGGGCATTGAATCACCTATACACGTAATTTAAAACTCGACCTTTTCTTTTAGTAGCTTGAGTGTTAGAATTAAAAATCAATCTCTTAACAGTAGTGTAGTTTTAGGCTCACTTGCCATTTACGCTCAAGCACATCACTAGTATTATTACTAGTGGTGCTAGAGCACTATAATAGTAAGTGAGATAGCTCAGCTATATTTTAGGATTTAATAATATTAAATTTTAAATTTTAATCCATAGATCAATACGCTAAATAACATTCAGTAGAAGGTGATAATTGCATTAACTAAAAGCAGGTAGAATTGGCGAGGGAAGGCGGTGTAGGTTTAAAAAAGGAAGGCGAAAGAACAATAGAGAAGCAAAAGTTTCACAAGCGTAAGTCCACTAGAAGGACAGAGAGATTCAGAAGCAGGAGAGATAGACAAAGGAGGAGAAGGGACTCCACAACGCAAGAAGAAGAGCCGAAGAAAGGAAGGAGGGAGATAAGAAAAAGCTGAAATAGTTCAGGAAAAAGAGACCAGGAGAGGGAAACTGATGTAGCTAAACCAAGTGGGAGAGGATGATAACAATGAATAAATAATAAAAAAACTTATGATTCTGCATTCTTACTTTGTAATAAATCAAGTGCCACTGTGTGGTGGGGTACTTGCTAGTAATTGTTAATGTTGGACAAATGGTACAGGATTAACACTATCCTCGGGCCCTTGATCCTCGGTTGTGTAAATTCCTTATTAAACAACTCCTCGTAGTGTAACCTGTACTCAATTTATTAGTGTTCCTAATGAGCGAGCAGGTGACTTATCCCCTCCTCTCTCTTCCCTAGTTTCTTCCTATGTTACTTCGGTAAATAAATCTTATTACTCTATGCTGCTAATAGCTAAATAGACTTGTTTTTGTTTTGTTATTTTATTTTTTGTTGCTGTATTTTTTGTTGTTGTTGTTGTTGTTTTTGTTTTCCTAATAACAAAGTTGCTGTAGTGAATGATTTCTATTGCATCAAAACCTTTACCTGAGAATTTTCAAAAACTAGCCAAGCCAATTATTATCTAAATCTGTGTACTGATCTCTATGTAATAATAAAACTTTTATAAGACTTAAATTTTAATGTCAAATTGTTTGAATTAAAACTATGCTGGCTCACTTGCCATTATCTTTTGTAGTTGTTGTTTGCTTTTTCTCCAGCTTGGAGTTGGTGAGATAACAACAATCATTGGAACTAAAGCTATTTTTTAACCAGACTTAAAAATAAATCTGATTTTTAATGGTGTTCCAAGTTTAATCACATACACAGCCCCACGCACGCGACTGCAAACCTCCGGCACACACACAGCAGGAAGGATACGATGTGTTCTAATGAAGTAACAGTGGGTTTTGAAGACAGCATTTTAAATTGTGATGGATGATGCCCACTTACAATAGTCAACCAAGCTATCCAACTTTACCATGGAGCTGCAGCAAGGAGACCAGCATATATATGTAGCTGGTACAAGGTCACAGGAGCGTGTCCTCTCCGGCCTGCGAGCCCACGCTCCTGTGACCATATCTTTGTTGGCTTTCCATCTAAACTTTCAGTCCCACTTTACAGGTTAGTTCTTTTGACGGGTTTCTTCATTGCAACCCGTCTGTGCTACAACAGTAGTAGTCCAGACTCCATGCTACAGCTGCAGAAGTGCTGAACTGAGTAGTTCAATCGAGTAGCTATATGTACTGCATCTTCTCATCTGGATGAGTAGTCTCACCACCTAGCCTCATTACTACTGGGTTTGTTGTTTACAAAGTCTAACATTTGTTAATGTGTGTATCAATGAATACTGCGGTAAGGGAATGTGATATAAATGTTTGTTATTCCGTTTTCTCTTGAGTAATATATAGCCAACATATTTATTTAGCAAAATACCAATACATAAAACAATAATTTTTTAGCATCTGGATAAGTTAAAAGCCAATAAAATTTTAAGTTTGGATTGTAAGTAAAATAAAAAATGGTTCAATGGAATTCCAATTAAAACCACTGCCATTATAATGCCCACTGCTATTCCAATGTTCACATCATAATCAATATAATAGTAAATAATTTCCTTATTTGTGGCATAGTATATTCCAGTGAATACAAAATATGTTGCTCCACTAAACATAGTATATAGTACATGATACACATTCACTGGTATCCCACATATCCAGAAGTCCAACAAAGCAAATATTCCACAAATAATATGAGTATGAACTGAAACTTCATCTGATTCATGTTGATCGTACGCAAGAATCCAGTACACTATACACCCGACCATAGTCAATTCAATTCCCAGCACATAAAATGCCCAGTGCAGCATTTGATACCAGCTCAGTTCATTCTCATTAAATCCACAATTTTTTGTGTTTGCTGAGGTCCTCATATTCTGGAAGGAATCAAAAAATAAGTAGTCAGAGACTTTGCCATATTTTACACTTATGAATTTGGATGAAACTGAGATAGCAGCAATTACCAGATATATATTGAATACTAAGAAACTCCAGCTAGTGATGTCCAAGAAGTACTTGGAGACACACGAATCAAACAAAGCCGTTATTTGCCATAATATGAAGTATATAGCTATTATCCATCTATATATCAAAAATATCAGCTGATATTTCCATCTGTATGGTAGCCACTAAATCAAAGCAAGTAATATATAAATGATTAATACAGATATATTTCAACCATCATTATAGCTATAGTGCAATACGCCAATTTATACCAACTGAAATTCATTTATAGTTTGCTGTTTTTGAACTCATAGTGTTGGTTGACTAAGTATTGTAATATGTCTATGAATATTAAATATTCATGAATATTAAATATTCATAGACATATTACAATACTTTGTCTACCAACACTATGAGTTCAAAAACAGCAAACTATAAATGAATTTCAGTTGGTATAAATTGGCGTTTACTTCGCTAAACTGTTAGCTTTCTTTATGTAAAACTTTAACTTAACAACACTTTAAGTGTACTACACGTGACATGAAATGCGACATATACATAATATTATAGACTTGTGTGATGTACGTCAAAAGATGAAGTGTCAGATGGTCCGGCAGCGATGGCAGCAACACTGTTGCTCATAGTTCAACAATATGTGAGGGCAGGTACAACTGTGGTGTCTGATGCAAGTAGAGAGCCTAAAGTCAGTTCCTAGCTAAAAGCATGCATCATAACTTTGTACCTTCCACTTGCGTACATAAGTTAACAAATGGAGGAAATTGGTCTTAAATTAAATGAATTTTTTTATATTTTTTATTATTATCTATTTATTTATTATAATTTGATTCAGTGGGGAAAAAAACTAAACAGCAAGGTTTGAATAATCTAAAGGGGCTAGTGGTATAGTTAGCGAACTACTACACATGTGATGTGAGCTCTAAGTGGACATAATAAACCAGCTGGTAGGTGTAGTAATTTTTTCTTATGTTACTGGATGCCTTAAAAAGAATCTGTCTATGAAACAGAAGGTTTTTGTTTCGTAGCCACCTTGAAAGAAAAAATATTTCCATAGCGAGCTGAAAGTTGAAGATTAGCTTCTATGCTGTCCTAAGGAAAAGAAAATTTATGTGTGAAAGAGGCCAAGATCTGGTCGTCAGCAGTCTACAACTGCTCAGCTAGCACTTAACAATAAAAAAAAAATTTTTTTTAAACACACATACATTTTCTTTTCCTTAGGACAGCATAGAAACTTTTTTATTTTATTATTATTATTATATTATTATTATTATTATTATTATTATTATTATTATTATTATTATTATTATTATTATTATTACTATTATTACTACTAGTAATATGAATTGTTTATTATTATTATTATTATTATTATTATTATTATTATTGATGTTATTTTTATTTTTGTAATTGCATGTTCATTTCTATGGTTCATTTCTATGCTAGTTTTCTATCTAAAATAGGAGAGTCAGGTTAATAATTTTAAAGTGGTACTACTTTGGTGATGTTACATGTTCCTCCATCTCACCTAGAACAGTTAAAAAGGAGACTTCTGCAAGTAAGAGGTTGTATTGCTGCTAAAAAAACCTCTTAGCACTGCAACTTTGATGAAAAAAAGAGGCGTGTGTCATATGGTATTGTTAACCCTGACTTCCGTCAGAATAATGCTGATGACCAAAACTTTCGACGGGTACTGTAAAAAGCATAATCTCTGTAAGTGCTAAGTCTTCATATTTTAGTCAATTCTCTACAAGCTCTGACTCTTCATTACAATCTTTTTTCTTTTTCTTTTCTTTTTTTGCTTGAGTAAAGAGCTGGGTCGGGCATAAGAAAACCATTAGTCAATTCTCATTAAACCATTTTAAAAAGACTTACTGGGGTGTAAGCAAACAACTTCCAATCGTGATGATAAAACCATAGCTTGGAATAGTGCCAATCATCAATACAAAAATGATTCAAAAACTGAGAACATCCCGTCATTACAAGAATCCAGGATTTTACCAAGGATACAAATTTAAATGAGCGTCGAATGGGAAAGTGTGTCGATGTTGTTTCGATTTTGTGATAACCCGCTGATCATCGGCGAGCGTACGTTGAAATCGGCTGCTCTCGCCGACTGCGCGTGCTTACTAGCTATTAGCGTGCGTCGCGCTCTAGTAAGCAAATTCAGTCTACGGTGCAATGAACGGATCACAAGTTAAGAAATGTTTGGCGCAGTTTGTTTTGGAATTCCACTATTCCAAGCTATCGTTTTTTCATTATGACTGGAAAGTATTCACATATACACCAGTAAATTGACAGAACAGTAATGTCTACACTATTATTATTCCTATATTTATAATTTTTTTGCAGTTATTACCACTAAAGAGATACTTTCAAGTAGTTTATTTGATATACCGATGGCTTGTAGCCTGGTATTTCTTGGCCTGGCTAATTGTATCAGGCATTTCTTCTGGATCAGCCAACTATTTCACGTACATAACAAATTTGTCCTTCTTAATATTAAATTTTTACTTTATAACTGCAGCAATATCTGTTACATTCAAATATGTGTCAGTTAACTTCTTTGCTAAGCTAACAGAAGGTAAATGTGATCATGTTGCTCCCATTGGACCCCCTGCTGGATGCTATAGAGACAACAAAATCAGTTGGTATCATATGATACAATGGTTGTTTTATCTCCTTGGTACTGAACTGTCTGTTGGAGTCTGCATACTCTATTGGGTTCTATTGTACAGAGGTGAAGAAGTGAGCCATGTGAGCTTTCATACTCACCTTGTAAATGGAATATTTGGACTGATTGAAATTTGGATCTGTGGGATTCCAACCAACACTCTACATGTAATATATGTGATGGCTTTCGGTACAGCTTACACTGTCTTCACTGGACTCTATTATGCAGGATCTGGGAAAGTATTGTACAGTGTTCTGGATTATAAAAACAGTCTAAGTTCTGCTGTAGGAGTCTGCTTTGGTATTGTTTTTGCTTTTATTCCTTCTGTACATTTTGTCATATTTTATTCTCAATCGAAGCTTCAGCAATGTATAATAAATTTAGTTTACAAGAAGTGTACGAAAAATGAAGAAGAAACAAAGAGAACTGAACAGAATCCCAATGGTAATATTGAAGAACAATAATTTTTCATTCAACAAGTATTTAGCTATGTGTTATCTGTATAGAAAGTTTACATAATTTATTGTCTCAATATTTACTCTCAAAATATCATAGCTAACAAATTACTGCTTCAGATTGTAGTATCAAGCTGAGTGGAACAGCTCAATATAACGACAGACCCTTTCATGCAGTCCATTTACTCACTGTTCCCAGTATATACGTTTACTGTACGATTGTGGAAGACTACGGCACAATCGCGAAGGTAGACCTCACGCAAATAATTCAAGGTCAGATTTAGTCTTGCCAGCCAACCCTTTTCCTAATCGCGCCGCTCCCGTTATTTCGGCCAGACTAGGTCAGATATTTAGCTACTTCCTTTGCTGGTAATTTCAAGCCCATAGTTTCGGACTAGATTTACTGTTGCGTTATTTCAGTGTAGCTTCGGAAATTACTTCCGGTTTTTGCTCACTTAATTGAAACAAGGCTCTTATTTTTTTCCAGAAGAAGTGCTTTGGGGGAAATGAAGGCTAAAAAATGCTGCAAACTTTTCTTACTGGACTGGCACTATTCTAAGCTGTCTTTCTTTCATCATGATTGGAGAGCATTCACTTACACTCCAGTAAGCTAAACAACTTGTTTTGTTCTGTACTTTAATAGTCCTTTGTGTGTAATATAGTGGCTTCCATATACTTGGTTCTTCCAAATTGTTTATGTTGCTTATCGATGGCTGATAGCACTATATTTTATTAACTGGCTGATAACCTCTGGGGTCTCTTTCGGTGGTCCAACCTATTTAATATTTTTGACCAATTGGGCCTTCTTGGCTTTCAACTGCTACCTCATTGTGGCTGCACTTGCAGTCACCATTAAATATACTTCAGTTCATTTTATCAATAAACTTGATAGCAAAGAACTAACCCATGTTGGCTGCATTCGTGAAGAACCTCCAGCAGGCTGCTGCGGCTATGCAAGCAATACAATCAGTTGGTATCAAATGGTCCAATGGCTGTGTTATGTGATTGGAAATGAAGGAGCAGTCAATGTCTCTATATTATACTGGGCACTCTTATACAGAGGTGGTGCAGTGAGTGGAATAAATGCCAATACTCACCTTGTGAATGGAATACTAGCATTGCTGGATGCTTGGATTTGTGGTATTCCAACAAACACTTTGCACGTGGTGTATATTATGGCCTTTGGAGCAATTTATGTCTTTTTTACTGGTATATATTTACTAGGATCCGGTAACATCGTATACAATGTTCTGGATTATGGAGAAGAATTAGGGCTTGCTATAGCGACGGGCTGTGTGGTCGTTCTTGTTTTTATTCCAGCAATCCACTTTATCATATTTTATTTCCAGTCCAAGCTCCAGCAATTCATATTATATTGCATTTTTAAGAGGAAAAAAAAGATACAGTCTGTTGAATTGCAAGAAGAGGGTAAGGATATTGAGGCTCAATAAGAACTACTTTCTTTGTTACTGCATTCATTTCATTGATCATGATCACTGTTTTATGCAATCAGTCTTGCGTGTGTAGTTATTGTTGTTATATAGCTATTGTTTGTAGAAATGTTACTACTTGTGAATTGCAAAGTGAAATAACTCAACCTTTAATTCTAGTATAAAATTACTAGCAATGAGGGCATATAATTATTATAATTGGGAAAAGTGGATGGGGGAGGAAGAGGAGGAGGGAGTGCATGGAGGTGCTGACAAGAGAATATTAGGATGAGGTGGGTAAAACAAATAAATTCAATCCTTGATCCCTGGTACTATTTTCAAATCACTTGACCGTATTCAAAGAATTCCTTTCTGTGTTGATCATAATGAACATAGCATTCCTATTTTAAAAAACAATTGAAGTTGTAACTTAAGGTCTATATAATTATTCTCAACTTCCAAGTGTTCTGTTGGCACAACCAAGTTGGTGTGGTTAGAGTATAGCACTGCCTTAAAAGCAGAGTGCTCAAGTTCTAATAGCCCATAGAATAGCTACATGGCTTAACTATCAATTGCAAGAATTTCAGAATACTCCTTGATGGCTCATATGAGTAGACAAAGGTCTAATGAATTTTAAATATTGCTGGAAGGGTAATTCTATACTCACCAAAGGACACAACCATAAGAGAGAGTGAGAGCTGCAAAGAAACTAATTATTTTAAAAGAAATTCCAAATATTTTAGTAGTATCATAACAGCCAAATGTTCTGATCACTGCAATAGCATTTTAGGGGGTCCAGTTTGGCTACCGACATGTAAAAATAGCTACTTACAATTTTGAATATCATGCAATAATCATGAGAAAAGCTTTGGACTGTACACAGAATAGTTTGAATGCTATCACTTTTCTCTTATGTGACAGTAGCTAGCTATATTTGAAGAGAGACAGAAGCAGAAACCAAATAGATGCTACTTACTAATTCACTCAATCAATTGACATTTTATTGTTGGAATATGAACTCTCCTCAAGTGACTAAAGGCTGAACGTATTTAGGCATTATATAAATAACTTTGACTATAATATATATATATATATATATATATATCAGTTTCACTTCTTCACTTGTAGGAACTCACTTCACTTGTAGCTACAAGAAGCTGTGATTCTGACATTTCAGGTAAAATGAAATTGAATAAGTAGCACAAAATACATGTGCTTTAGCTAAAACATTGAAATATTACATATTAAAATAAGTATCAAGTGCAGAAGATACTTTACTGAAAACTATGTTAAAAACATTACCTGATCTCCAGGAATGGTTACCTGGCTCTTCCCAGGATGCCGTTAAAAAAAAGTATGAGAGTTTGGACAAGAGGCTGACACTAAATTGCCTAACTCATTTAGTGTGTTTTGTGGAGCCATTATTAATTTTATATTCACAAGTAGGGTTGGCAAATTATGCTCATTTTTTGTTATCATTCTATGCTCGTTTTAGTGATTATGTACTTGAAACCTCTCATTATCCTCACACTATGTTTGTAGACAGAGTCCAAAGGTCACCTCAACCACATTCACAACTACATATAAAATCCTTGTACACATGACTAATCTGAATTCCAACAGTGCTGGGTCTGATGGAATTGCTAACAAAGGGTATTTAGTAATATATAAATCAATTTTAAAAGTCTCAAAGCCAGTTCTGGAAGATTAGCTACATCAACTTGTCAATGCTTCAGTTCTCTGGCTAACCAAATATATGTGTACACTTGCAAATGATTTTGTTTTGCAAAAAGTCTTTATAGCTACATATACAATAAAAACTAATCATAATTTTTTAGCCAAAAACTGCCATATTATGCTCATGATTATTTTATGCTCTAGCTAGTATTGGAAATCACTTATTACGCTTAAAATTATTACAGCCTATTTCGCCAAACCCTAATCCACGAGCTGTCACGCACTGACCTATATGCCCGCACTGACCTATATGCCCGCACTGACCGGTGGTGTGCGCAGGTACCGGAGGAAGGGCTCTTCCCTTCACACGTCATCGCCAAAGCTCTAACCGCAACCAAGTGGATAAAGTCTCCGGACAGGAAGTTTATACTATTAATTGCTAACCACAACCATTCTTTTCCAATGGCCGATTCTACGGGTAGGAAATTTTGCAAGCTATTTAGTCTGGAATGGCATTATTCCAAATTTTGGTTCTTCCACCACGATTGGAAAATCTTTCTATATACGCCAGTAAGTAAAGTAGGCATTTTGTAATAACGTTAGAGCTGACAGGCTAGCTAGCTATATTCCTCTTGATGTGTTCGACCAGGAAACAAACTGCCCCACAAATCTCTTATATCTGGCCTACTAAGATTACTTATAGAGTGGGAACTTTTATAGCTTTTGTGTAAAATGAATGATATATATAGCTATGTAGCTTATTTCTGTTTTCCAGTATACAAGCAACCAAAAAGTGGGTTGGGCACTACCGGTTAGATTTTTGGCATCTTGAGCCCTGAAATAGCTAGGTAGCAAGCATTGTTAGGTGTCAGCTTTGTGGATGTTAGGACTACTCAACAAGAAATGTATGTGACTCCAGACATACCACTAGTGCAATACCAGAGAATGTAAAATGACTATTGAAATGTGTATGAAAGAAAGGCTTGAAGTGATTGAAAAGCTTGAAGTGATTGAAAAGCTTGAAGTGATTGAAAAGCTTGAAGTGATTGAAAAGCTTGAAGTGATTGAAAAGCTTGAAGTGATTGAAAAGCTTGAAGTGATTGGTAAAGTTATATCAACATAATAGGACATAAACATAATAGGATTATAGGACACACCTTATTGGACATGAACATTTACAGGGAGTACCTGGTACATGTCCATTACATCTATACTTGGCCACTTAGCTGCAGGTTAGGTGGGGTTAATCCCAGGCGGGAATTCCTACACATTGGTAAAGGGGTGCTGGGTTTTGGTGGCCCAGCATCACGTGGGAGCACAGAGCGGGTGCGCATTAGTCAGTCAGTCAGTGCACGTGGAGATAACACTTACACCACTATAGCAGACTGCCTGATTATTTCTGCGACTGGTCCATGGCTACCAACAACGTAGACAGTGGGGGTGGTGGTAGTTCAAGCGAAGAGCCAGGACAGCCTGGGCGCAGAGCTATCCCCGAGGAGGTGTTGGATTGTATTAGGGCGGTGGTTTCTGAACTCCTAGACCAGCAGCGGCAACTGGTTAGCACTGGAAGTGGTAGCAGCAATGCTACGGGGACTGCCCCAGCTATGCCTACCCCCTCTGGACTGCCCCCTTTAGACACGGTGGCTGCTGGTAACCTTGGGGAGAGTTCCAGTACTCGAGCAGGGGCAGCTGAAACTCCCAATGGTATGTGTAGTCTGTAGCTTGTAGCTTAAGTAGTATGACCACGATAAGGTCTTAATTGTTAATAATAATAATAACTGCTGGGGACTACCCTTACCCCACATGTGTGTGGTGTGACCCTTACAGCTTGCTGGCTACTTAGTAAAGGGTACTCCTAGCAGTGGGTGGGTGGTGAGACCCTCACCTGGATTAGTAAGTGGTGTGACCCTTACTCCCTTACCCTATGTGCAGCCGAAGTGATTGCTACCTCTAGTAGGGTTGGGGAGTAGTATGTGGTGTTAGTGTAATGTACACAGGGTGGTATAAGTGTCTGTGAATAGTAGCGGCCAGAGTTTGACCCTACCAAGGTAGGGCAATGTTGGTGGAGTGTGATGTTTGGGGGGAGAAGATAGTACCTAAATAGTGCTTGGTAAGTGGTGCGACCCTTACCTCGAGTTGGAGCAATGCTCATAGGCAAGCAGACATGATCTAATAGTGATTGTAGAGAGGTGTGACCCTTATATTGTGTTAGTGAATTATACTTGGTGTGTAGATCGTATCATAGCAGGTGTTGGTAGTGGTGAGACCCTACCTCGAGCAGTGGCTCTTGCTTTATTGGGAGTGACCAATAGGTTGCTGAGTAGGTGAGATGAGCACTGCAGTAGGTGGAGAGACCCCTACTTTGCACTGTGGTACTAGGTGGGATCCTAGTCAGAGAGCTGCAATGGTGCTCCCCTCTCTGCTGTCAGTGGGCAGTGATATGTGTGGTCCATGTTAAAGTGTGGTATATACCGCATCCATAGGATCAAGGCTCGGGGAGTTTGATGTCGGTCGGGTGAGGGATCTCGGCCTCCCCACGATTGCTACTGCTCCTGGGTTGGCAGAACCTGTGGCAGCAAAACCGACGAAGGCGACTGCCACACCGTCCGAGCCAGCTACCACCAAGTTTCAGTTGGGTGAGACCCTCCCGGTGGTGCCAGCCAGAATTGTCCGCCGAATCCTCAAGGGGGACTTCGTCGATATGGCGGAGTTGACGGAGGAAAACTTGGAAGTAGAACTCCGTCGCTCGCTTGATGGGGAAGACAGTAAGCCGGTGCCAGCCCACAAGCTACGACCGGTAGGAGATTTGATGGGATGGGTGAGGGCCTTTTGCCAATTTGCGGGCATCGTCGTCCAATCCCATCCTGGCAAAGCTGTGGACTTATGGGCGTACCTTGCCATAGTCCTATCCGGTGGGGAAAAGGGAGACTGGTGGCGTGCATACGACTCTCGCTTCCGGCAGCAGGTGCCTTCGCTGGAAAAAGCGGAGTTTGGGCGCCTGGACCAGGCATTGTACACCAGGTGCCTCTTGTCCGCTAGTTCCAGTGGGGCACAGAAGGCCACCCAGAGTCCCTCCACCGATAGTGGATCCGCCCCAAAACTGAAGAGGCGGCGTGTCACAGCATGCTTTGCATGGAACGACGGGCGAGCATGTGTCGCCATCCCGTGCCGTTTCCAACACATCTGTTCCCGTTGTGGCGGGGACCACAAGAAGTCGGCGTGTCCCCCCACAGGGGAAGGGAGGAATCCTGCCCAGTAGAGGGCGTGCCCAGGACACTATGGGCTAGATTCATTGAATATTTAGTCCATTTAACTCATGTAACACTCTATTTATCCATCGATTCTATCACCAGTAATGATCACTTCCATGCCATATTTATGTATTTGGGGCACGTGCGGTAGATAGCAGGAGTGGGTAGGGTAGGATGGTAGCAGGGTAGGACTGGGTAAGATAGCAAAGGGAAGGGATAGGGTAGTTACACGAGGGATAGTACAGTGCCAGGAGAGGGAGTGGTTAGGTAATAAAAGGGTGATTGGGTATCAGAATGGGTCTGTGTGGTACTGAGGCACGACGAGTGGATAAGTTCCAGACATATCATTCGTCTTTGTGGGCCTCCGGTGCTGGCCAATACCCCTGTCCTGATGGAGTTCCAGGACATGGGCACGGCTAACAGTATGCTCCTGTTCCGATGGTGTTCCAGGACACGAGCCAGGAAGGACGGCCGGGCCTCCTTCCTTGTAGGGGGTCGTAGGGTTTATAGCAGTGTGGCCCACTTGCTATACCCAGTTATTGTGATTATGTGTGTGTGTGGTCTAGGGGGACCACCGTACGCTTACACAGCAGATCTGTTGACCCTGGCCAGCAGAAGAGCTGTCTGCCCTCTCCCTTCGGTAAGGGGATGGAGCCATATTAAGTGCCCCATGGTGCCCGAGCTATGGGAGGAGTGCTTGGCAAGCCACCCAGACAGGGCATATGTGGACTACCTGGTACGGGGTCTCCAAGAAGGCTTCCGGATCGGCTTCCGGCATGGGTCAGCGTCATGCCACAGTGCATCAACCAACATGCAGTCAGCTGACGTGCACCCTGTAGTCATTAGCAACTTCCTCAGATCGGAAGTAGCAGCTGGTAGGGTGCTGGGCCCAGTGGAGCCTGACGTTGCTGCACAGGTGCAGGTGAACAGGTTTGGCCTTGTCCCTAAAGGACACCAGCCGGGGAAATGGCGCCTCATCGTGGACTTGTCGTTCCCGAGAGGTCACAGTGTCAATGACGGCATCGAACCTGAGATGTGCACCTTGCACTATACCTCTGTGGATGAAGCGTGCAAGAGAGTATTTGCCCGCGGCCGGGGCACTGTCCTGGCAAAATTTGACGTGGAAGGTGCCTTCCGGACGGTTCCTGTCCACCCCGACGACAGGCGACTCCTTGGGATGAGATGGGAAGGACAGATTTTCGTGGATAAGGTTCTCCCCTTCGGTCTCAGGTCCGCTCCCAAGCTGTACAATGCAGTGGCTGACGCACTGCTGTGGATCCTGGAGAACTCTGATGGTGTAGATGGTCTCCACTACTTGGACGATTTTCTGCTTTTTGGCGACCCAGACTCACAGCAGTGCGAGCAGGCCCTGC
>WLWD01004082.1_pt1 | contig 49641 bp, 26 predicted proteins | sample 6712731 | NCBI WGS metagenome assembly WLWD01 (sample SAMN12718690, study PRJNA576275) | sponge metagenome | isolation source: marine sponge | host: Mycale hentscheli | place: New Zealand: South Island, Marlborough, Capsize Point | collected 2014-11-01
GCACCTAGAGCGGCGATACTTCACCTACTACTTCTCGGACCTGTTGCCTACAATAATTTCATCCTTTTTTTTCTCTATTCAATATTGCTTTTTACTTATGGTATGTGCACGCTTTATTAGATATATTTTTTGTGAAAAAATTTTTTTTTTTTTAATTGTAACAAACATTTTGCTGACTAGACTCTGGTTGGGCTCTGTTCAAAATTTGAAGTCATTTCCATTCCCCATTCCTAAGATAAAGTCTAAAGTAGTGTACAGAACAGAAATTAAAACTACGCTAACATTAATTCCATGCACCCCGCCCCAATTTTAGCCCCGCCCTAGTATACGGAGGAGGTGACATCTTTTGTTTATTGGTGGCTCTCAGAAGAGCCGGGCGTGAAAAAAAGAAAGAAGATAAACATTGAAGCAGATATCGGCTCTGCTGGAGCCAGCCGGGATGCAGCGGAGCAGGCTACTTTAGAGGTAGCTAAGCCTATTCTAAGCAAATATTTAGTGCACCCAAATAATAATTTTCTGAATCTTAATCTTGCATGGCATGTTGATATACAGATAGCAGTTTGTGAGACTGTATCCTACACACTAACCCAAAGTTTTTGTTGATGCACTGATAACTAATTTTTTCAGAATTATCTGGCACTAACCAGTTCATTGTGTGTGTGTGTGTGTATGCGTGCCTATTGCCTACCTGCTAGCCCAAACACTAAATTTTGTTTGTGGTTTAGTAATAAATTTCTCCAACATCATCCTACCCATTGGCTCTTTTTTTTGTCTTTTGCTATAGTACTTTCCCTGTCATTTCTAACAATGGTGTTATATCAAAGTTATTTATTTGTTTGCTTATTTTGTGTGTCAATAAATTATATTTTTAATTGGTAGTTACGGCTAGAATAGCATTACACTTTTTTTAATCATTTAATCATATGACGTACGTATTGAACTGCTCAGGTCCTCAATCGCAGGGATTGCTGAAGTTGACACCAAGCTGGACTCCTCAACGACAGAGGTAACACTTCCACCATCACTTCCAGCAAGCTGGGGTAAATCTGTAGCTGTGAGTGTGCTCACTGACATGGTGGTGTTCATAGCATCACCTTCAGCATTCGCCCCTGGTGCTATAAGGTCAAGCTCAGGACACTCCACTACTGCAATTTTATTATTTGGTGTATTATAACAAAGTATTTTGTTGTGCAAGCATAAAATGATTTTTTTCCCTATAATATTTTGTTATATGTTTTGTTGAGATAAAAAGAAACAGCAGTTGTTGATTATACCTGTGCTTGAAGTATAAAGCAGTTTCCTCCTTTTGGTGGCTTCAGCCAGTTGCAGCTTCTTTTTGGCAGATATTCTCTTGGGCATGGTTGATTAACAACCACACACAGTCTTCAGAGACAGCAACCACACAGTGAGTAACAGTAAACCAGCAGAGTTATTACAGCAAACCACACGTGGAGTAGCGTGGTTTCTAAGCCACGCGGGAATAGTTAGAGAATATCCTGACCTCCGGAATTCTCCCCTTGCGTTATCAATTCGCGAGGTACTATTCCTGTGGTTAAATTCACGGAAAAACAGGCACGCGCGTTGCTATGTGCGAGCACCCTTTAAGTAATTTACAAACTCATTGAATCATGCAATAACTTTGGTTACATAGCTATTCATATTTTTTAATGATTGATATAATTCCTTGAATAAAAAAGAAATATTTGTAAGTCCAGACTATTAATATTAAATATCTATGTAAATACACATGAATTGTTATTTGTAATAGGCAAAAAATAATACTAAAACAATAAGCATAAAAAATGTTCTCAGTATTAATGTGTGACTGAAATACAAGTTGAAAATTTGTTCAAACTTGCAAGTACACCAGCAATTCTATGAAAGAAGAATGCTTTTGATTAATACAATCTTATTAGCTACAGTAGAATCCTAAAGCTGAAAAACACAGTTCTGCTAAAGTGGGGTTCTAAAATATTCCCTGCTGACAGCTAGTAATTGCTCTCATAAAGAACTCTTAAATATTCTCTGCTAACACCTGCTTCTATTATGTCCCACTCTAAATCCTATTGTATTCCACCAATGAGCCTGTAGAAAAACTCACAGAGTATCTGTTGAAGCAACTCAGATAGCATCTACCACTGATGAAGAGGAGCTTAGTGTCGCTTTCAGTGGCGTTTACACTGTACAACGGCAGCGAATACAGCGGAACAATGCAGGAATCGTTATCACCAGTTTTGTTTCGTAGTAGGTAACTGTCCCCATCTCCGCTTTCAGCCCGTCCAAGCCTAGGGAAGAAATAGAAAACCAAGAAACAAAAGGAAAAGTGCATCTTCTTTTGTGAATTTTCTTCCACGAGGCACAGTTGTTTCTGTCTCCTCACACTCGGTTAGTCTCGCAAGCCAGACCTTTGCCGACCCCTTACCGCGTAGCGGTAAGGGGTCGGCAAAGGTCTGGCTTGCGAGACTAACACTCGGTCACGGGAAGTGACCCACCCTACAAAACGACGTCGCTCTCGTAATGACACTGATAAAGCAAGCTACCCTACAACTATTCCTTTTATGGTGTGCCATAATGTACTTATTTAGATAACTTATAGTACGAAAGGCCTATGGTTCACTGTTTGTGGACAGCTCACGGTAGTGATTAGAAGCCTGGTTACACGATAAGGATATAGCGATCAGTTATCGCTTATTGCTGATAGTCAGCAGTGCTCAATGAATTTATTAATAGAACACATAGAACATCACACAAATTATTAGTTTTGGCATATTTTCCCCTTCTTTTTCGCCTACAGGCCCGGAAGTAACCTACTATCAATTAATTAAAAGAAAATTTTTTTTTATTACCAACGGAAAGGGGAACAGTGATAGTATCTCAGTCCCAGATGAGTCTTCATTCTTCAAATTTGGCTTGTTGAGTCCTCTGTTAGTGCTCATTCCACCTGTAGCAACGAAGTAAGCCCACAGTACACAGAAAAATTAAAATAAAGACGTAGCAAAAACAGTCAATTTGCGGTTACCACCTTTTGTTTGTAGTGTTAATTGGATTGGATAGCTATAATGTCATTTTTAGGTAATAATATGCTATGTAGGATGCTGTGGGAGAGAGTGAAGGTGATGCAATTGCAACTGATACAGCTCATAAAAATGAGCTGTTTGTTCCTGAAGAGTAAGTATGTCTACTTCTGCAAAAAAAAATTTGTCAGGAAGTTTAATTCTACATAATTGCCCAATCCAAACTAGCCATCTTGCTGAATCTTCATTGTTATCGCATTCACAACTTGATTAGAAACAAAATATTATCGCTGAAATGAACAAAAATAGCTACATACAAACAGACAGGACATGACAGACAGACACACAGACAGGGTATAAATGTTGATTACATTAACTGTTGTTTACACTAAAAAATGTTTGAATTTTACAAGAATTATGTATAGTGTAAAGATGTCCATCAAGTTAATGCTCAAGTTCCAATGAGATGGAATAACTGCATCTAATACTTTTGTTGAACCCAATCATCTATATAATAATACGCTTGTGTGTCAGTGACAACGACGACCAATGACAACCGACGGGGTGTATATTCATGAATAATTCATGTGCTTGCATGGTTTGGTAAAGCGTCCTCATCTCATTGTAGGTAAATTGTTGTCATATTCAGTAGAAAGCGGTGAACGGCGATTAATCGTGACCAAAAAGCGTGTGGAATCAGTGAGGTAAGGGGGTGGTAGGTTTAAAATGGGAGGGAAGAGAAAGCAAAAAGGAGGGCAATTAATTGTAACTAAAAATCGGGTGGAATTGAGCAATATTACACTCAGTCTGAGTGATATGGCTAGATATTTCACTCTCAGGCTTTATTTTCACTCAGGCTCTGGCTCATGAAAATTAATTAGCCTGTTCAGTGAAATATTTCAACATAACACACTCTGAATCATGTAATAATTACTATATAATTATATATTTATTATTTATTCCATCCTAGATATCTTCACAATGATATCTTTAGGTACATGACTGGTGTCTGTGCAAACTCATTACCTTGTAGTTATGGCAACCTGTCAAACTTGTCACCTTCCTGGTTTTTATAGCTGCCTTCCTCTTGTGCAGGGTCCTCAACAGAGGGTGGGAGGGGAGGGGGTGGGGAGGTTAGGGCAGCTTCTAAAATATCAGCTGGGGGTGTGGGTTGCCCCTACAACCAATGTTAAAGCTACCAGCCCTCTAGTATTAACTACAGTGACATATTTAGTGTGGAATGAACCACTTATTACACTCAGCAGAATGATATGCTAAATATTTCACTCTCAGGCTTTACTTACCTCTGGCTCTTGAAAATAAATTAGCCTGCTTGTGAAATATATCGCTATATCACACACTGACTCATGTAATAAGTATATATATAGAGAAAGCTCATATTTATTTTCCATAATTGTGACCGTCTACGGGAAAACCGGGCACAACGCGGCGTGCGTAATATCGAGAAAAGATCGATCGATTTCTTAAAAATGTATTGTTTCAAGCCTACGGAAGGGAACGGTTAGGTCTATTATAGCAGGAACGACTAAAGCTGCGACGATAAAACTTGGAGAGCTCAATATCTGGACGCCGACAACTCCGTAAGTGCAACAAAAAAAAATTCGAAGGTGCCACGTTGTGCCTGGTTTTCCTATAGACGGTCACAATTGATTAATGTTAGCTCAAAAAGTACAACTTTGTGATACAATAGAGTTGTTTACATTGTAAATAATGTATGTTACTGTATATACAATACAAGTTACAAATGCAAGTGCTTTTCTATTGATATGAAAACAGTTCAAATCCAATACAATACAATATTTGTTTAAAATTTAAATTCCTTATCGTCAGAATTGTTGCTAGTTAGTACTATTTTGGATATACTTCAGCATATCCTTGTGGGCCACCCACAAAGCAGTTGTAGGGGATAGCAAGAGATGGGTGTGTGTACATGCTATGTAATTGTGGTTAGTTGCTACATAGTCAGCTACTACACTGGTTTCACATGGTACTATCTTGAGCATGCACCAGATTGTTCTTTTCATGTCTTATGGGTGGATGGATTTAAATTAATCAGTTTCAATCTCACTTTTAATTGGAGTATACCAATTAGCTAAATATATAATGAAGTCTCCTGCTTCTAATTGGAACCGGAAAGAAAGGGTTAAAGCTTCCTTGAATACTATTGGGGCTTAGTTTAGGAAGTGTCAAGATAGATAGGTTGCTGGTAGAGAAATGTCACACTACTAGACCAACTCTGGTGGCAGTTTTCCCAGCTGGAACCATCTGAAGCTCTAATAACTTCGTGATGCATGCAAGAACTAGATACTTTTTTTATTGATCTGATGTATGTCTAAAATCCCATTAATTAGTAGTATAATATCATTGTACAGTTTTAACAATGATATACAAAAATTAGCTGCTATCAAATGTCGTACACTTAGGTATGTTGTGTGTTTAAAAATGATATTAGTAGTACTTCTGCAGAAAATCAATTGTACATACATGCACAAATCATGCACACATAATAGCTGCAATAAATGCTATTTTACACTATTTATAAACAGTTTGAAAATTTCAGACTTTACTTTAAGCACTTGTATTTGCTACTGCATCATAAGCTGGGCATGATGTCATCTCATATTCCAACTTCATAAGTGAGAGGTCTTGGCCATTTATTTCTTAGTACACAACAGTTTCAGGCTCTGCATTTGAAGAATATACTTCTGTTATTGAAGACACCTGGGAAGCCACAACTTGATTTTTATTAACATCTTCTATGCTTTTAAATGTTTGTATACATGAGCTTATATTATACATATACATAATGAAAAATACATACATTAGCCATTAGTTATCTATAGACCCTTTGATTGCTAGAATTAAGCTGTATTTCATATACCTTTGGTTTTACAGCTACCTCCCTCTGGTGTGCCTACTCTTTATTTTCACTTGACTCTGGCTCTTGAAAATAAATTAGCCTGCTCATGAGCCATACATGAAATATTTCCGCCATATCACACTCTGACTCATGTAATAAGTATTAAATATTTATATTAATATTACATGAGTCAGAGTTAACTTATTTCCATGAGTGAGAGGCAGAGTGTAAATAAAGCCTGAGAGTGAAATATCTAGCCATATCACTCTGAAATGCTAGATATCATCACTGAAGTAGTTTGTTGGTAACTCTAGGTGTAAAGTTGGCCATAAAACTCTCTAGAGTCTCCCTACACCCCCACCTGATATTTTAACAGCTGTTCTAACCTGGTTGGATAGGCTCCACTAGAGTAAGGTAGCTGTAAAAACCCTGAAAACCCTGTAAGCCATTACCAACTATAGTGTCATGAAAATACATTAGCCTGTTCATGAAAGATTATGCTATGTCACACTCTGACTCATGCAATGTGTATATAAACTGAGTCATATTTTATGTTAGAAAATACCTAGTAAATAATTATCTATTGGTATGCAAATTACTAAAACCTGTAAAGTTGTATCCTAGGAGAAATTCATTTTAAATTATGATAACAAAAGAGAAAAGCTGTTTGATGGTACACTATTTAGTACAGAAGTAAAGCTCATATATGCTTTTTTCTTATACTAAATTTTGTGATAGTTTATCATCTACAGAGACATAATTAAATGGTCCTCATACTTACACATAATTGAGAGTTTCTTTGTTCAATTTTGGGGATTCATTTATCGTTTCATTATCTGTTATTTCTCTTGATTTTGAGACTTGAATAAAGTTTGTAGAAAAGTTCACTGTAGATCCTAATATGCCATAATCTAAGTTTTCAACGAATACTATACGATGGGATAATTTATTGACTCGTTAATAAAGAAGTTAACGGATTGCATACAAGAAGCTCTTTTGGCTTCTGTTTCATCTGCTGTTTCTAGGATACCATAATACTTTTGCAGAATCACTTGAAAGAATGCATAAATATAACATTTACACATTATATTCAGAACATAAGTTTGAATAGAATACACATTATTGTCTCCATGAGTGTAGTTGTAATCTAAATTTAATATGAATGTATATTTTAAAGTATTCATCATATTTCACATAATACACATTAGCTGACTTAGCTAATTTTAAATAACTGACCAATTTTTTCCCCATTTACTTCCATTTTGTTGATGTATGCAGGTTTTCCAAAACTCTGAATCTTATTGTCTTTCTCTATGTCTAATGATAGAACTCTATATTTTATTTTCCTAAAGCCACCAAACTATAGTAGCTGGGCAAACTCAGTTGTTAAGTGTTCGTCATTGACCGAGTCCTCAGACACAATAGTAAGATCAGTGCCTGTATCTAGTACAATAGGACATTTCCCACTATTAACATAAACATCAGAGACGACATTGTTGTGGTCATTGTGAGAGTTAGCACTTACATAATTAGAATGTTTGGGTTTGTTTTTATTTGGACAGTTAGGTCTAATGAGACCCTTTCACTGCAATTATGACTGACTATACCCTGTTTGTGGTCTTATTGTTTAGAGTTCTGTACATCATTAGAATCCTCTGTAGTTGGTCTGCCCATCTCATTTAAAAGAAGAATAAATACCATCATTATAGTCACAGTCAGATAAAAGTTTGATGCAAGTGGGTAAGGGTAAGTCGTTTTTTTCTGAGACAATTCTGTCCTTTTAGCTAAATGCATACAAGAAATTTGTTAAGCATGGTTTAATGATTAGTTCAAATGCTGTGTGGTATCTTACACAACCACATAGCGGGAAAACAAATATATTTGTGTGTCTATGCAGCCTGCAATCTTCTCATAACTATACATCATTTTGTGTTTTGTGATGTGTGCATTTCTCACCTCAGAGTGCTCATGAACTCTGGCATCATCCAGTCATTAACTTACCACATTGTACCATGGTTCAACTCTTTATTTTGTGTCATTTTTTTTGCCAATGCTGCAAATGGTTGCTGCTTTGTAGTATTTGGTGGATTTCCAGTACTTTTAAATTCTAATACATTAGTTAATTTTAGTGTTGGTTATTGGAGAGCTAACTTTAGCTTAATTCCTGAACTAAAACATGATTTCCCTGGTGGCAGTGACTATCTGTCCATTCCTCGTCAAGAAATTGGACAACCAGAACCCTAGTTGACTAGACTCTAATCAGCTAAGCCACATCACACTTGGTTGGCAGCGGTGTGCCCTTCACAGTTTACCTCTTTTATCAGTGGACTGGAGGCACATCTGGTGGCAATGTTTTTAGCAAGAACTGCTATTGTTTGGAGAGTGAACATAAGGTCTCTAGACAATTGGTTATAAGTGGACTTCTTAACACAACAATATTTCCTAGCACAAATATCTCAGTCATATTTTGATCTAGCTAGAAATTGAGACTTAATGTCTGCAAAAGTCATACTGGTTTAATTTTTAACAATACTAGCCTAGCCTAGCCTAGTTTAATTCAACAATAAAATCAATACTAGCCTACCATAGCTTAATTCCACAGTAAAAGCAGCTCATTTTGAATGAAAAAATATCCTCAGATGACTAAAGTACAGCAATATCTTAATTGGCGTTATATCATTTTGGTTAGTCTTTTGCAATTGAAAGCTGTGACTTTGTTTCTAGCTAGCAACACTCCTGATGCACTACATCTTCAGGCATACTTTGTCTCATTGCATAGCTGGCCATGTCAGTACTTCAACTCCCATCTGCTTTTAATTATAATGATGATATGATTATTGTTTAATTGGTCTCGAGTATGATAAATTAATATTGCTAATTATGAATGGGATTGTATACTTGATGTACATAACTTGTTGTATTAATGATATGAAAGGATTCTATGAAATAATATTAATGTATTCTGTATTTATAGTAAAAACAATTACTCCTTTGAGTTTATCTCATAAGCTGGACAGGAAGTAAACTGATAATTTGGCTTTATGTCTTGTATTTCTTCATAAACAATGGCTGATGTATTTTTATTATTACTTTCCAATCTTAAATTATTAGAATCATTGCAAACATTTGTAATCAAAGACATCACATTTTCTCTTCCAAGATTAGTATTGTTTCTGTCAAAAAACAAAAGAAAACATTATTGAACAATGTGGTAATAATATAATTAATTCCCTTACTGCTATAGAAAAAGCTGTATTATGGCAGTGCTGTAGCTGTAACACAAAACACTTCACTGCACCAGTTTACTGGATATATCAATGCAAGATTTGCCTTCTTGACCTGACTAATTGAGAATAAATTTTAAGTAAGAACAATTCAGGTGGTAGGGTGTATAGCTATGACAAAGAGCACATTAATCAAGATAGTTTACCCTTGCCATTAATTCGAATAGAAAATGAACTCTTCAGTTTGTAAAACTTGAAACAAAAGAGCAAATAAGCCATTGTCTAAAGTTTTTTTGGATAATACAAATATAGATTGATAAAAAAGGATTATGTTTGTGGGGAATGGGGTCGGGTTCAACCTTCGAGTGAACACAAAGACGCGAGAGTCAAAGTACAAAATGACATACGTATGTCCACACATAATATACACAAACAATTGAACAGGTTGAACCCGACCCCACTCCCCACTAAACATTATACTACGTATGGTTGTCATACATAGTATGACAACCATACTTATTTTTATAGTCCATTAGCCAAATGAATAATGAGCACCAATTGGGGGAGAAATTCTTACTTTTATTTTCAGTTACTCTAATGTTTGTAGCATTCATTACACATTTTCAGGCAATACAAATACCAGTGTAACTGAAACTAAAAGTTAGAAATACTCCCCCAATTGATACTCAAAGTCTAAATTAAGGTGATTGGCGCATAGACTATTAAATGAGATGGGTATGAAATAATTATATATATATATATATATTATTAGAGAGCGGAATACTAACAGGGGAAACACAATCAAGAAGCAGGGATAATGGTTTGTTAGTTGTGTATAGCTGAAAGCCATAATACAAGTTGGTTGCACTACTTCGTTCAGCGAACATGGAATTTATTCTTCCCTTGCAATTCCATACCAAATTTTACCTAGTGATGCTGCGTATACCTCACTACCAATACTTCATTTAATCAAGTACGATTAAGGCTTACAAATGAATTACAACTAAATAAATTAGAAAAACATGTTTATAATATATTAGCACCCACCTTAACAAAAAATATTGATTAGAGGTTGGCACTTAATTATATAGATATACCTATTTATGATAATATTAAGTGTTTCCCGAATCCCATTGCATAAACTTAACTTAAATTATTTCATTGTTGCTATGGATTATGTATCTCTGTTTACTTATTGAAGTCATGAATGTTTTGGTAAGTATATTTTTTAAACATGACATTGTGAACTCAGTAGCAAACAATACAGGAGCTCCCAATACACCACTACCTAAGTTTTCTACAAACACAGTTATGTAATGCAGTACTGATGTATTAATTGCAAAGTATATTGCTTTTTTTTCTTCATCATACATATATATAGCACAGCTTGATAGAGTGTGTAGTTATGGCAATTGCAACTTAATTGAAGACCAATATCGCTGGTTGAGTTACATTCACTGTAATGATGATTGATTTCTAAACAGATGTGAAAATTTTCAACTATATATTAATTAATTATTCTTAAATGTATCTTCAAGTGGTTCATAATAATTTAATGCAATGAAAAATTGAGAGATTAGAATGTTTAAGTTATGGATATAATCTTTATTTTTAATTCTAGATTTTTTGCTCATTATAATCAGGAATGCATACATGGTTCGATGCAGATTGAGTCAAATCTAGAATAGTTTTCCATAAAAAGTCATTCTTACTATACTATTTAAAGCTAATCTAAAATATTTCAGATAGATGATTATATTATTTGTTATTATATAGACTGTCTCACCTCTATTACTTCCATTAACATGAACCATGCTGACATGAGCTGGTCTTCCATGTCGTTGTGTTAGATTATTGGCATCTATATCATAGGACTGCATTCTATATGTACCCATTGGAAGACTGCGAAAGAATCCTTTGGAGGCATAATCTTTAAAAAAATATGCATTATTCTATTACAATGATGTATGATCCAAATTATCAATAGTCTTTGGTTGCAAACTTATAGCTATGTCTTGGAGTCAATGTGTTTCTGATTCCTGTGACAAAAGAAGATTGTTATAGAGGCTGACATGTCAACACTGTAGGAGCTATAGAGTATTATTTGGAAGTGAAACACTGTTGCTATCTACACCTGCTATTACTTATGTATGAAGTTGTGTCGATTTCTTCTAGTGCAGTATAAGAACATCCATGGTCAAGACGATTCATAATTTCGACTAATTCAACATTACCAGTGAGGGTTTTAAAACCCATGGAAGCAAGACATATCTTGCTGTTTTTTTAATGAATCCAATCTGCGACTGCAGTAATTATATCATGGTTGACCAGCCAGTATATTTGTACAGCTAGAATAGTACTTCTGTTTGATTTTCATTGTCTTCTTCAGACTGTTTTATTTTGTATTTCTTAGGTTAGAGTAATCACAGTAGAAAATAGTTTGAAATTCTGCTGCAACAAGGTCTCGTAAAATTATAGCAAGGAGTCGCTGATCATTTCATAATTTATTGACACCTCTCGAATTTTGGCATCTCTTAGAAGTTCAGTACCAGGAATAGGAGCCCCTCTTATCCTTGCTCCCTTATCATACCTAGAAAACCTTAAACAAAAAATACATTGTTTTTCATATACTCTTGGATGGTTTGATGTAAGCTCATCTAGATGACCTTCTAAGTGAAGTAGAGGAACAGTCTCCACAGGACTGATACTCTATTGAAAATTGACTAGTGAATATTTATGAGTGAATTCATATCTGCACTACGGTGATAATTTATTGGAACAGTTGGAAGCTCCGTTAATCTTTCTCCAGCAAGCTGCGAAATTTGCTAAAAACATCTCAAAGCTGCTGCGGTACACTGTTTTTGCCATGAATCATTGTCATTTGGGCTATTTAATTCATATAAGGGTACCATTTTTTTGCAAATAATATAAATATTGTTTTCAACCTGCAGTTGTATTCATTTTACTTGGGATTCTGGTTGTGCCATGTCAAGTGTTAGTGAGTCTCTGAAGACTTCAGCAAAGCATATCGGAATTTCAGTCATTATCGGGTGATATAATTACAATGATCACAATTTTTTTCGTTCTCAGCCAATATTATGTTTACTAATTCTTAACCTGAGTTTCGACTACTTGCCAGGTCAACTGAGATTGAACTCTCAGTTGTGATAATAATGAACTCAATGTAAATAGCAACATAACTGCAGGGTATCCTTACTGTTTATTATATCCTGAAGGGTAATCTGTATGCAGCATAGACAGCCAACATCCAGGAAGATCTAAAATATATGTGTCTGTTAAACTTGTTGTTGTCTGGTTTCATCTGTATGTGAAGAACTTCATTTTTATTTTATTCACAATTTTTAGTGGGTCTGTCTACAACTCTTATCTCTTCCCTCATTTAACAGGGTTATTTTGCAGCCAAACATGTTCAGCATAGCTGAACAGTGAAGGTGTTTGTTAATTTGTTGGGCAAATTCTTACATTCAGGTTTTCTCTCTCATCTCATCAATACACATGATTTTTTTTGATATATTTTATTATTATGAAAACACAAATCAATTTGAAATGGAACAATAATGAGGTCATATTGATTAAAGTTCATTTATTAATTCCTTAAAAATGAAATGAACAATGAAGTTTTTTCACAGTTTGTGTAGCAACTAGTTATTACTCTGTACAAGTTGAACAGATAATTTTCAAAAGCTAGATACTAATTGTCCTTGTAATGACCACCCAATCAGTAAATTCTGTAATACTTTCTATAAAATTCATCAAGGATTCAGAAGAAGATAGTAAGCCACCATTTCTGGATTACTTATTGAAGAGAAAGAGAGCTCACAGAAAACTTACACACACAGATAGATATCTTCACTTTAAGTCTCATCATCCAAATCATGTTAAGAAGGGAGTTGTGAGATGCTTGTATCGGAGAGCTAGGAGGGTAGCTAATATGAGTGAAAACTTCTAGGAATACGAGAAACACTTACATAAACGTTTTTCAAGTTTTTTGGGCATGTGTTAAAGATTACCTTCAGAGATCACATAGATACTGAGCAAGAGAAAGGTTTGATTCTTAATTTCGATACATAGGAGGATTAAGTATACCTAAATTAATATTAAGGCTAGAGTATACTAGAAAATAAACCTATTATGTTTAATTAACTATGCCTTATTATTATTTTTGTCTATCTATTATACAAAATAATATTATATTGGTATAATGTTGGCATCTCTAGTTAGCTATAACCTAGACTTTGCAACTGTCAATAGACAGTCACATGATAATTGATAATGTCTGAGTTATCATTGACTTTTTTATATTAGCCCTCTGATTAGCAGACCAGCTCACTGTCAGTATTCAGCCACAAGAATATACAGGGTCCTAGGAATGTAGGCTGCAACAAAAAAGTTCTCCAAATTGAATGAGAGAATCTGCTTGTGGGAAGTAGAAGTTAAGGATTCCCCTTCAATTTCATGATATTATGATGCATACATTTGTTTTATTATTATAAGATCAGAGATAGTTTAATTAAAAGTACTTGAAATAATCATTTATGAATTGAATATAAGTACAAAGAATTCTAACTAAAACTAACTGACTGTTTGAAATAAGTAAACTAAAACTCAATTATTATAATATTCTAAAAACTAATAAATACTACTAACTAATATGCAAAATAAGTAAAAAAACACAAAAACTAATAAATTGTTTGCAGAATAGACAATCTTAAACAGAATGAAGGCCATGACTGCATTCTTTTTTAAATTCATTTAACATTGAATTCATTTGAATGAGGCCAGATTCATAACAATTCAGTATCCTCTGTTGTTTCTCAAAATTTACAATGGCCTATATACATTATAATAAGCATTATTATAATAAGAATATGTAAATATTTAAATACATGTTTATAGTATGATGATAAGAAAAGTGATTAGAGACATTGCAAGTGCAACCAGACACGAAGTAAAACACATTGGACTGTAATTTGTAGCTTTGCTTTTAAACTATTACTTTTTTGTAAGATCATAATATTAAATTAAATATACTATTACACTACTCAGAATGGCATTCCCCATAATTAAAATACTGTCATTATTTTAAAGGATTTTTAAACTTTGTTTGCATGATATTTGTAATTAAACATTCTAATTAATAGTGTGTCACATAAATTCCCAGTCAAAAATGTACGGGAAAATCACTGTGCAATTGAAACAGTGTGGAAAAAGTCAGCAAAGGGAAAGTGAAGTAGCATAGTAGCAAAGTGAAATAGCTTAGTGAAATTACATAGTAGTTAAGTAGAATGGTAGCTATGTTAAGTAGCACTGTTGCTAAGTGAAATAGTGTTGTTAAGTGTGCATGCTTGCAACTTTAGCATTGAATAGTTTCTAGTTGGAGAATACGCCATGAAAGTGTATTACTCATCATTTAGCACAGAAGTTCTATTTGTATAAACAGAATTAGTCCAACAAATTTAGAGGGGCCATTGGAGAACAAAGACTCAGATGATGATAATTTTGAAATCCAGTAATAATACGATGAAATCTGAGAAGACATGGGCAAATTATAAGTACAGTGCTGCTATAGTGCAAGTGATAAAAATACAATCTGGCCTACTATTCGTCAGAGATATCACAAGTAATGTGTTCTATTAATAATACTCCTTGAGCAATTGAAGAATCTATTTTTGTGTCATGCTATTTCAATTACATGGCTCATACTATTGATCCCAATAGGACAGTTACTCTTGCTATTCCTCATACAAATTCATTGTTTAAATTATTATAACTCAATACCTTATTTTCCTTTTCCACTAATCAAATAATTGTCAAAATTTGTGAAACCAAAACTATTCTCAATGGCAAACATTGTACATAATATTAACAGCTACATTCATACTAAAAACAATATTTTGATCTTTACAAACTATTCTAGATAATATATTTGTTTTGATTGTGACAGAATGTGACCTATTTCTCTATGTAGTGACTATGTTATTAGTTATGTACATAATTGTACGAATACATATACACTCGATTATCTCCAATTGAAGAACGTACGTGTTCAACTCAAAGTGTAATTTAAAACTTCTTTTGAAACAATTAATGAAACCTGCTCATCTTAAAGCTTCACAAACGGAAGTACAAAATATTTAATAGCTACTATATACAACACTGTAAAAATGGAAATAGCTACTCAGCACACCATAGGAGTGCATACCCATAAAGTTGTCTAGCTCACTTTTTATGATACCGAGTTTATTAAGCCCAGGTATTTTGGTGTGTTAAATACCAAGTGTATTTTGCACACCTCAACTGACTTTGTTTTTGAACTCAGTAGCTTGACTTCTCTTGAACAGATCCTATTAGTGACTGAAACGCTAGTTGTATATTTGGCTTCTTATGTCTTAAATAATCATTCATAGAATAAGTGTCAAGGTCACAAATCTAAACAGTTTACAAAGAACATTTGGATCATACAAGCTAATTGCACATACTAAGGTCTTTCCAATAGCTTCTACAAATTTTAATAATATTCATAGTTTACCCACACGATTCTAGCAAATTCATTACTAAATAGGAAAATCCTGCTTTCCTTGTAAGTATCACTGTCAGATAAAGAAAGATTATAGAAGCCAGAAGCTCAATAAGATCTTCAGAACTTTCTTCTTGATTTTGTTATGTCATATTATTACGTTAATAATATGTTGTTGAAATTAAAATAAAATTGTAATGGTGTGCTGTGCATCCAAAAATGGTGTGCGTATTGCGACTTTATCAGCACACCTTATTTGGTGTGCTATGAACACTTCCTTTTTTACAGCGTATAACCAGTAAAGTGTACAAGTAAAAACAAAAACAATTCTTACTGATTCAATTTCTCTGATGAACTCAGAGATATCACTATCCATACGCTGGTCAAATTCCTTTAGAATCGTCATGCCAACATTGTAATACTGATCACAGACTTTCTATGTAAAAAAAAAAACCCAATAAATTTGTGGCAAAAACCAACATAATAAATTATTTGCATTCACTTCTTTCCTAATATATTTTAGAGGTGGGGAGGGGGGGAGGTGGATGGGCAATAGATAGCACTGCTACAAAGCAAGCCATTGTACAACTAATTCAAACATAAGGGTAGCTAAAATGTTATAATTTATAGACATTTAATAAAAATTGAGTCTTGCCTACCTTTACTAGTTCAAAATTTTTATGTAAATAAAAGCTACCTTTACTTTGTATCCTGATGTTAATTCTCATGTGTTTTTCTATTTTAACAAGTCTTCGGTTGGTTGGTCGGTCGGTTGGTCAGTCAGTCAGTCATGGCACACTACAGCAGAGTCTTGTAGACTGCAGCTTCATGAAGACTTAAAAACACAGGCATCAAAATGTTGTACTACTCGGTTAAGTTCCCTTAATGTGCCAGTTATATTTATAGAAAACTAGTTGTTATTTGGGGTTGTATGATCATACACTTTTGTTGGTAACATTCCTATTGTCATGCTGTAATCATGTGAGCAAATAATTTTTTATAATACAATTGTATAATTCAACTGAAAAATTTTCTGTTTTAATTAACCATCAATCGAAGGAGATGTGCTTACCTCTATTATAGAGTTGTCACTGTCAGAAAAAAAGCGCTGAATGTGATTCACTATTTCGTCTTGAATTGTCTGCACGCTTTTATCAAGTTCTGTAGTCCAACGTCTACATTTAATATTGCTAAATATTTATCATATAATTGCAGGTGAGCTTACCTATACTCTTTGTCACTTTCAACTGAATTATTGGCACTAAAAGAAGTAACAAAATTTACAACTAATCATTAACAAAAAAAACATTATCATGTTAAAGTAGCATAAGTCCACCCTCCCTCATTTTTACAATCCACTCCTCCATTGTGAGATTGGTTGTATATTTTTACTTACTTTTAGACTTCTATTTCTAAAAAAAACTATAGCAAGCTAGCATGTAGTAGATATTTTAATTTGTTCTGTATAACTTGCCTACTATACCAAGTCATGGGTATTAATTAATGTCTCTAATTTCATACAGATGAATTATCTTTTACTATGTATAATGCTTATTGTAACACCATTGTAATATATTGCTGTTTCTTATTTCAATAATTTTATATTACATAATGTTGGACTTGGACACATTTCAGTGATAACAAATACATATTAATGTTCTTCTATTTTTATTTTTATCACTCAAAGGCACTCATTGATCAAGAACAATAAATAATGCTTACTATAACTCACTTGTAACAATAGTCACACTAAAATATGGTGAGATGTGCACACCTCATCATTTTGGTGTGAGACACACGAAAATTCAGTGTGAGTTCACACTAAATTCAGTGTGAATTCACACCATAGACAGTGTGAACTCATAATTACATTAATACTGAATTATTTGATTCTAATATTATTTTATAATATCAAAATTAATTTTCAAAAAGAGATAGGTGTATGTTCTGTGCCTGAATCCCAGATCTCATTAATCAGAAAACCAAAATCTTTGTCAACTCTGTTACTTAGCACACAAGTGTACGACACATTTATAAGGTAGATTACAATGATAATAGCATAAGTTTTTTCTTCACATGAATATAATTAATGTTTGGTAAAGGGTCCATGCTATTCCCTTTTAGTGTGAGTTTCATGCTAATTGTGCATTCACACTAGTCGGAAAGTGTGAAGGACACACTATGCATAGATGATGGGCATTCACACCACCAGTTTGGTGTGAATTTGGTAGGTTTTCACGCTATAATTTTTATAGTGTGGCCATTTTGCAAACCAACAATGCTAACTACAATAGTTTTTCGAAAAGATCACTTTGGAATTATAATAAACGAAGGACCAGGCTTTTTTTATATTTCCTTAAAACTCTTCCAACAGACATTGTATAGCTATTTAATCCCATCAGAAGTCATTTCGACTGCTCAATTTCAACCATGAAAATATAAGGCCGTGGCCACATGGCTGTACCCGTTCGAAGCATAGTATATTGTAACACTAAGAAATGAAACAGTTATTACATTAAGTCTGTAATGAAAGGATTTTCTATAACCACAAGGCCTTGAAAAATCAATTGTTTCTGTATCATTACTGCACAGTTTTCCCTCTCTTCTTTGTTATGGTACCAGATAAACTTGGACAATCCGAAAAAGCAATGTTTTCAGAGCAAAATGTAATCTTGGCGCATTTGTCGTTCGGTGCTATGTAGCTAGATATTGCCAACTTATATTCAATAGTATTCAAGATATAATCCCGTGTTTCCAACAGCACACAACATATGACAAATTCTCAATACAAAGTTTTTGGTATGGTACGTATCTTAATATTAATAACATTACAAGCTAATATAAGTTACCACTACAAGATTCCCACATGGAACGAAATCAGACAGGTGAGCTGGCCAAAGGACCTTGTGCAACCACCTGCTCATCCTACACCACCCTCTACTACCAGTGCTCCATGAACTCCTCTAACCCGGACTACACACTCGGGTTGCAGAATAATCAATCGATGTGTCGTTATCTGAACGTTCAATGTGGACAGTATCTGGAGTGGAAAAAGTACCAGGTGGAGACTTGTTGTGCCTATATTACCTTTGGTTCATTTATATTGTAGACAAGAGTGTGCCCACTGACGGACATCTGCAATAATGCCAGTCCAGACAAAGTGCCGAGTTACCAGTCGCTGAGATGCTCGGACACCTGCATGAGATAGTGCATGGAGAGCATCACAAACAGGATGTCTGACCTCCATGGTTACCAGTGGACGTTGGGTACCGGTGGAGACATCGCATAGCAACCTGACACCATCTGACAGGTCAAGTGGAGTTTGTTCCAGCTTCAAGGAAGAATCTGCTGGCAAATGGAGAATACTATTGTCAGCAGCTTGTGCCTTAGCCATCGCATGAAAATTAATGACTGGAAGTCAAGCTCAAGAACATCGTTTTTCCCATGAGTGCCTAATTACATACATGTAGGTCCTGAAAAATTATGACTTAACTGAGCAATGAAGTTGTCATCATTTGGTAATGACCTGTTGTGAATTAAAAGAGGAGTGCTATTTTTGTAGCTAACCTAAACACATAAATGCAAGCTAACTATTGGAGACACTGCAATTCTTTTTCAGCCCCATTAGAGGATGAGTGTTGTGGTGGGATGAAGACAGGTAGGCACTGACACCAGAGTTCTGTCGATAAGGTTAAAAAAGTTTGTACTTGAGTCATAACTTAATTTAAAAAAATGTCAAAATAGTATAATATAATAATGAGGTGCGTGGGTGTTGAACATGCATGCATAAATGAACAAGTCCGGTCCATATATGGGTAAGTAAGTAGGGGGAAAGTAAGGATTGTGTAATGGTGTGCTTTAAATGTTAAATCATAAAAATAATAATTCTAAGTGAATAACAGTTTCTTATATTATGTGGTGGTATTTCACCACGAGTGTCGATGACATTAACTTGTTTTGTAGGATTGTAAGAGTCTTTAAGAGACTACTTTAGTTATATTAACCTATTGTTAAATAGCAAGTTCACTTGGAATTCATTGTTAAATTTAGAGAGGTAGGAGAAAAGAGGCAGGAGGGGCGACTGCCTCTCTCTCTCTTCCCCATCCCTACTTTTAACAGTGGGAGTCTTGGCCACCACTTTTCCACATTTCATAGGAAAGTAAGTGTTAGGCCGTCCCAAGGAATGCACAAGAATTGTAATGACAGTTCATTGTTATTTATGTGTTTATTGTTTTTTATTTCTTTTATGTTCTTACATTGACTTCTGTCTGTGTTGTGTAGAGTGTGACTCAGGAGTAGTAACTCTGGTGGAGGCATACTGAACCCTTCAAAGTCCAGGTCCTGGGCCAGATATTATTTTAAAGGGACTGACTTGCAGACACACAGTAAGATTGTAGCCAGTGGTTTAGTTTATTTCAATTTGAACAGGAGTAAAAAAAGTAATTTTATTGGAATTGTCTACAAAATTAGGATATAATAGGAACAGCTAACCCATATTTTGTTTAATTGTGGTGGCCTCAGCCCCTCCATTATTCACTTCCTCATAATAGTTACATAGCTACATGCAAATAGCTTTTCTCCACAATAGAAAAAAATATTAACATTGTTTTGGAATAATGTTACAAGCAAAAAATGTAGCTGCCAACATTCTAGCATGCATTATACAATGGATACCGATAATAAATTTGGCCCCTCCTCCCACCCATACTCCAACCCCTCTCTTCAATTTTTCTCCTACACATCTGAAATTTCAACTTCAGTGTGTTGCCAGACACTAAATTTGGGCTTCCAATAAACTAGAGCAAAACAAGTAGGAAGCTCTTGTAGTGTTCCATTTATCATTTTTACTGAGGTGTAGCTCTGAATTCTCTCTTCTTTACTTTATATAATTCAAAGGTAAAAATCATATACCTTGGCTATATCATTTATGCTAGGTTGTCACTTGACAACCATATAATGCTGAGGTAATTAAAAGTAGTAAACGATTTAATGGGTGTGGTTTAGCTCCAAGTGCCATGGGGGCCCCCATTCCAAATCGTATTCCTAAGCCCTATATAATAATGTACCATGGTACATTTAACCGTCCAATAATACTTCTCAAATTGTGGTGAATTTATTTTATACCAAACTCCTAGGAGGTGAATAAGTGAACCATCTAATCAGATGTAAGTTTTAACATGTCCATAGCCTAGAGCCATGGCACTAGTTGGTTGCACCACTATGTTTAATTAGTTAGTATGGAACATAAAGTGTCCTCGGGTTTTTGCCTCTCGGTTGTGTAAATACCATACTAACCACCATAATTGTAACGTATTGTAATGTATACAAACACAAACAATTTCCAGTTTACCATTAATACTGTCTTGCTCACTTTATTTGCTTGCCAGCAATTTTGTCTATCATGTGTATGCATCTATACTCACGAATATATATATATATATATTATTATATATAATAATAATTATATTGATGTGCTTGAGCACAAAGGGCGAGTGAGCATGTGCACAAACAAAACAATTCAAAAGCATCCATCAGTCCATTTCTAAAAGTATAAATATGTAGCCATTGTGACCAATTTTATATTTTATATAACATACGGAAATACTTTCTTACCTTAATTCCTCAAGTACTGGTATTTTCTGTAATTTCTGACAATTTGAATCACCAGCAGCTTTTGACGACAAACACTCGAAGCTACTAATAAATGCCGATTAAAAAAAAAATTATGTTTGGTAAATGTTTTCAATGACATTGTAACCATTCGCCATAGCATTTTGCGACTTGAAAAAACAAGAATTTCTATGAATATACTGCACGGTGTTGAGTCTAACAGTAAGTAGTTAAGACCTAAGTACGTCATGTGTCATTCTGAAACAACCTAATATGAAGGAGTAAACAATTAATTTCCAATTGAATGATATGGGATCACTAAACTGAAAGAGTCTGTTTAGTGGAGGTATGGGAAGAAGTAGACCACGAAGCACTAATATCGAGCGAGCCCACCTAGTTGGTTACATAAAACTACTGTATTGATACATAATATACTTTAGCTTAGGTCATGCAAAAAGTATATAGCTGTTGACCATTAATATTACAAAACAAATACAGAATTGCTCTTTTACATCAATTTCCTAAATAGTGATAATTTCTGTGGTATCCAATTTAAGCCATTCTGACTACCTCAATTACCAGTAACTGGCAAACAAGTTTCCAGCTCTGCCAAAAAATATACCCAGAGGTATTTCTGTAATGTTAGCTAACAAAATATGGAACTACGTACTTGCTCAGCTTTATTCAAGTAATGGTGGCTTCCTTAGTATTAATATTTAGCCTTTCTTGCTACCAATGGTACTTGACAACCAACTAGCGGCATTTAGCAGGCCCAAAAAATGACGAAGTTTTGAAATTAGTCTTGTAAAGGGTTTTCAATGTCATATTAATTACTCACATTGATACTTTGAAAAAATAGCTTTCGGAGGAATTATTTCACAATTTGAAGCCCAAGTTTCAAGTAAGACATACTTAATGCTGTTGTATCAGAAGAAAGTGGGGTCAAGCCTAAAAAGCTGTGTTTTTAGGAAAAAAAGACACCCGCATGCATTATAGGGGCATATGTTCCAAATATACATAACATATACATAATTTTCAATTGCTCACTCATAGCATCTCGGTTCCTTTGCTCACTCGATAACAAACAAATATCCCCAATTTTCAATTGTGTTATCCCTGATATTGCTTTGCTAGCTTGGCTCACTCGCTAATTACCTTGAATTTTCAGAATTAATTGAAGCAACTATTTCCACAGATTGTGATTCTTGATTCCACCCAAAAATTCGCCTAAAATAATAGTAACGCAAAATTATTAATCTAACTAGCACACTATGAAGTATAAAAATATAGTAGTCGTAGTAGGGCACAAACTTACTTAATAATGTCCCAAAGCTTTTCAAAATAACCTAAATGTCCCTTGCTAAAATATACATGTAAGAGTAAATATTCACACTATAGAAGTAAATATTTTATGTATCTATACTTACGGAATTGTTATTGATGTATTTAGTAATGGAGCTACTACTGCCGGAATAAGTAGTGGCAAGTCTAAAACAAATATATTTTAATATTGATCTCATCAAATGTAAAATAATATGTAGGAATATAATAAGGTTGCGATTGGTGAGCAATCTAAGCAAGAAACATCAAGAATTAAAGTATTTATGCTAATATAATATAATATTAATTCATTAATATAGTGAATAAATGACTTATCAAGATTGTTATGCTTTGAGCTGATGCTAGCTATTCCATTTAGTTAAAATAGTTTGTATTTTATATAACAAGTTAATACTAAATAATTTCTTCATACTTTAATATAGTACATATATTATATTTAATACTATTGCTCCATATTAATGCATGTGACTTCTAGTGCACACAACATGAGCTGGTAATGTCCATTAATTTGTCAAGCAAATAGTCAGTATTTAGGGTATTGTAGTGATTAAAAAAATTTCAAAATCAAGTATCACCCAAAATATTCACATAATTTACAATAGTGTAATCTTCATTAACACGTCAGGTTTAGTGAAGTTATTTATTTATCTATACCCCTGACTTGTAAACTGCACATGCATTAATAAAGCATATAAATTTCATTAAAATCATCTAATGTTGTATTATAATCATGCTTAGTTTCTAAAACGGTCTGAATGTAACCCTAACACCAACCACATTCTAATACTGAATGGTGCACATAATTGATATTAACTGCAAGAAATTAAAAAAACAACAACCTTCAACACAATGCAGTTTAATATTCAACATGCTTACCTTCTTCCGGCTTAGAAGTAAATTTTTTGTTTAAAGATTCTTGCACATTATCTTTTAGAGTTACTGCATTTAAGTACAAAGTTTGGCAAACATTCTGGTATGCCTTGGACAATGACTTATAATTTTCCCACATTGATATTTTTTTTTTGTAATCATTGCTGTATTGTATCAAAAAATCTTGAACATCTGCATAATATAATAATATGAATGGATAACATTATCAATTGCCAAATTATTACCATTTTTAAATTCTCTTGGGGTGTATAATCTTGATTGTACTTTCAGCCTGCATTGTGTTCCGAATGATGAAACGTCAGTTGGTACTGATTGTATTAATTCATCTTTTATGTTGCCAGGTTTCTGTAGACAATATAGGTGTACATTAAAATATCATAACTACTGAGTTAATTGAAATATGAGAACTCTGTCTAAAATGATCTTAAACTTTACAAAAGTTAAAGCACTAAGAGTATTACAAAATATGTAACATCTTGTAATTTGTGTTCTTTTTGTTATACTCACCATTACAGAGAAAACATTGTCAAATAAATCTGGTGGATTAGACCATAGAGCTAATTACTACAACATTAGTTATTAATGTATTGCTATAGTTACCAGAAAATATTTACGTTTTATACATGGATGTAATATTATTTTATGTGCATAAAAATACGTATTTATCAAGTGATTCCAACAATTCAGATATTCAATTGCAATTCTAATCACCTTGTGATATACTATTAGGAACACCCTACTTTATGAAATTCAGATGACATACCTCCATGTCCTGCTTTAATGCTGCTTGTAATACATCAAAAATGGACTCACTTCCATGAAAATTACGTTTTGCTTTAATGTTGTAATAAAATGAAACTAGTTTTTCCAGTTCATTCTGTAAATGTTTCAGCTTTTCTTTGATATCTAGACAAGAATAATAATACAAACTAGTACGATATTCAACAATGTAATTTTAATAGGCACAAATATACATGTATTGTGTATTTCCATACACTGTTAAAAATGAAGCGTTATAATAACACTTTTGAAGAAATACAATTTATACAAATCGTCCTAGATTCAATCACATGTACCGTTTTGGACTGGAAGACATCGCCGAACAAAAGGAGAACTAATGAACTTGCTAACTAACTTTATCATAGTCAAACCACTCTAACCTGTATCATCTCATTCACATATATGTTGTAAATGCATAGAAATATATGGTAAAATTCCCAGTTAAGTAAACTAATTTGGGGTTAAGACCATGCGTACTGCCTATACCTGCATCCTTAGTAAGGTCTACTATGACGGCAAGGTATTCGTTTCCCTGCTCCGGTCTTGTGCGGGCACACAACTTTAATTCTGGTTAGCCAGCTTCGCTGAGTGGTCTCTGTGATCATCTGCGCTCGGGTGGAGTTACACCCCCCCTCCCCGAACATATATACAAGACTACTAAGCATTACATGGCAATAGTTTTGCTTGATTTATAACAAATTATTTTGAATATGCTAATAATTTATTTTGGTTACTTTAAAAGTCCAAATACAATAAGTCTTTGATTTCTAAATCCAACCATTTCATATTATGTCATTGTATTCAAGCGTAATTTCTATACAGATGAAATAACTAGAAGATTGAATAAAGGTGAAAGAGCATTAGGATGCTTGTAAGGGAGGTGATTAAAAGGTTTTAGCCTTTGCTGAACATGCTTGGCAGCAACTATGCTTATTCCATAATGGAATAAGCGTAAAATGTTGTAGGCAGAGCCATTAAGAGTCATAAGTTAAGTATCAAGGAAGCTCTATACATACAGATGATACTAGACAAATAAGGGTTTAACAGAGACATAGGTTTAGAGTTTCCTATGCTACATACAAATCACCATTCAGTATATTATAAACAGTGAGTGTAACCCTGAAGTTACCTTGTTGTTTAAGTTTACCATATCTGTACTATAACTATACTAATATTATTATATTATTTATTATACTATGTTCTTTCACAAGTTGACAATTAAGAATGTCTCTGACACTCAGCTCAGACTGTTATAATTACAGATAACTTATAATATTATAGTATTATTATATGTATTAAAACTTCTCTATTGATCAGGTTGGCCTTGTTGTTTAAGAAAATATTCCCCCCAGCCATGGTAGTCCCTAAATTCACACCACTGAATCGAAAGGCACTTTTTTAAACCCCTCAACTGACATTTTTAGCAGCTGATTTGAACTGGTTGGATATTACTGTAGTGGCTGGGGATCTGCTAAACTGATTGCTATATAATTTGAGGGTAATGTTCTTCTTCAATTAAAAAATTCAGTGTTATTACACACTGTTTGATAGTGATATCTTGAGATATCTCACTTGGTCATGAACCTAAAAATGCTATTGTGAAGATCGAGCATGTAATAAATAAATATAATTACATATACCTGAAAATATTTGCTGTTGAGTGGTAATTTTCTGCTTTAAAACCGATATTAATTCTTCCACAGTCCTTGACAATTTACTTGAAAGCTGCTGGTACTGTATAATTTGAGATTTTTTAGCCATTGTAATTAATCTAAATAATATCAATAATATTAATAATAGTTTGAACATCATTATTTCATATAATTAGATTATGTAAAGGTGAACTGGTATAATACAAATTTGTATTTTTATGCTTTTTTTTGCCTAAGTAGCTATTCAGCTTTTTTGTTTAACTATTTTTGCTATACATCACTTTAGTTAAGTTTAGCTATTTTTGCTGTACGTCACAACATTTTTTCACATGAAATTTTGAAAAACAACAACAAAATATGCTAGATACAGCTCCATCACTTACTAGTGCTGCAAATAAGGTACACAGATTATTAGTGGGCTTCTATTTACAAAGAACATTATAACACGTGCCATAATCATAATATTGAGTAAAATCTTGTATAATTATGCTTTTCACATCTAGTTTTTCTTATGTTCAATATGGTAGTGTTCACAACTATTTAATTACATGAATTGCCAATATATTTAATGTAGTACAAGATATATAATAATAAATGCATACATAGGTATGTATAAATATAATTTTTTTTTGTATGAGCAATGAATTTTATGACAACAGTTAAGTTGCCAACATTTGTTAACTTTTCTGTAGAGTTGGTTAGCGGTGCAATATAAGCAAGAAACTAGTCTTACAACAGTAGGAGTACAAACTCTCTGACCTGCTTAAAGTGCTTTAAAACATGCAGAAGGAGCAGAAACCAATTTAACTTCATCCTTCTCAAGCAAACCCTCTGGAAACTTTGCCTTCAGATCAATAGAGTTTGATCTCCACTTTATTATAGTCATCTGTGCTTTGTCAATTAAGATGGTTAAGTGCCTCTTGTATGTGTGTAGCTTCTTCCAAGTCGTTTGCACCAGTAAGACAGTCATCCACATAGAATGGTGAGTGAATGAGAGCTGATGACTCTGGAAATTCCTGATCATAGTCGCTAGCTAGCTGCCGCAGGACTTGGGTAGCCAGAAAGGAGACGATGTTACTCCAAAAGTTAGTCTGGTCATTCTATAATCCTGGTATTGTCCAGCTTTATCCTTGACTCATAGCAGTGTAGTGACACATCTCTAAATATCTTTGAGATGTCAGCTGACATCCCAATGATATGTTGTCTGAATCGAAGTAAGATAGTAGTTAGGAGAGGATAGAGTGTTGGACCAGGTATGAGTGTGTATTTCAAAGAATAACCTGAAGCTGTATGAGCAGAAGCATCGAACACTATTCTGAGTTTGGTGGATGTGCTAGTTTCTATCACAACACCATGCATTGGCATGTGAAAAGTCTGAGAGTCTGGTTTGGTAAGGCAGTAGTAGTTACCAGTTCAGCATGGCCAAGTACGCGTACTCATCCACAGCAGTGTGATAGTCTGACCACTTGCCACACTTGATAAGTAAGTATTGGTTCTGCTCATATCTCCTGAAAGATTGGGAACGAGAATATCCCAATGGTGGAGCTGCTTCCCTTCAGCGGAGTTGGACTATGTCCTGACCATCCTTTTCCCTAGACACAGAATCCTTGAAATGAGTGATAGCTACTTGTTCATCATGGGATAACTGGTCAACATTAGAAAAAGGTTATTCAGCTTCCAAAAATTCCCATAGCAAGTCATTTGTATCAGCATCTATACTAGTTCTACAACAGATATGAGCAGTAACTGCTTGGGAATGAAAAGTGCAATAGCCTCCAAAGACCCAATTGAACATGGTATTAAAACTAAATAGAGGTCTGAAGTTGGTGGGTTCAAAAATACTTGTCACAGTATAGGATGGATAACGTTTTGTCCCTGCAAAAGATCTAACCTGCCACCACGCGAGCCATAGCTTTGGTCAGCTAACTCCAATTGACTGGTGAACTCCGAATCTTTGTGACTTGTGACCTGTGATCTTCTTTGCACGAGTATTGCCTGTGAAGTAACAACAGATGGAGAAAGTTAGATAGGTTTATCATCCAGTTTGTTGGCTGCCTTGAATGTAACAATCACCTTGAAGTTGCTTGTGGTGGCCAAGCCCACACACGAGTGACACTTTAGCAGCAGGACTGCAACTCCTATAGACTTGTTAATTTAATCCATTCATACATAGACTTGTTAATTTCATGCATTCATACTTAGACTTGTTAATTTTAGTTTTGTGAGCCTAAGTAGTACATAACAGTGGCTCTGGCCAGTCTTTTCAGTCTTGTGCCTATTGAACAGATTTATCTCTGGCAATAGTTTTCAATCTGACAGAGTAAAACATGTGATTTGAGACCTAGTGCAGGACCTGGTGGCAGCAACCCGACACAAACCACCACATTGTTAGTATTGGCATGTGATTCTACCAGACCTTTGATAGGAATGGCAAAAGAAATATGTTTTGTTTTGAGAACAGTAGCTACTTTGGAAAGATATGTTTGAACCAGGATCAATGATGATGATACATCTCGAGACTTGAACTCTGGCCACAAGTACAATGTGTGCTTCTCAGTTGGACACAGTTTGCAGTGGACCAGTTCCTTTGCATGCAGGGAGAACTGAGACTTCCTGGATTTTGTAGATGATGATCCATTGGTTTGCCTGGAGAAAGGCTTGTGAGAAGATTGCTAGTCATCACAACTGCAATCTTTGTCATTGTAACTAAGAACAAGTTCTAGCCGGTCACAGAAGTCTATGAGCAGACTTCCAGGTGGAATGCTAGACTGATCCTTAGTGAATAAGCGCCACTCCTCTAGGCGCTTGTGGCTCATGAGAGTTTTTAAATTTTCTGTAAATACCTGATCTGTAGTGCCACCACCATAGCATAGAAGAATATTTCTGAACTTGTTGAACTCATTGACCATGTTGGCCAAACCAGTACGTGAATAAGAGGCATTGGAATATTGATCATTCCATGTAAAGCTTCAGTGATAACCTCCCTGGGCTGTCATATTTCCTTTGTAAACACTTTTGCACTTTTTAAAAAAAACTATTGCCATTCCTAATTGAATATGCATAAATATCCTAACCTTAAGCTTTCCAACATAATCTTGGAATCTCCTCCAGAAGGAGCACCAATCAGTAAAATCACCCTTGAAGGTAGGTAGAGGAACAATATGAGTCTTCTTCTCATGACAAAAAGTGTTTTTTGAGTCATCGTGAACCAATGTTGGTGTTGTAGCTGATGCTTTTGGAGTCACCCTCAGCTTTAGTTTAGTCAGACAGTGTCATAAGTCCTTGACATTGGCCTTGTGGTGTCAGCCATCTGACATGAGGAAGAAAGGACTGAAGCAAAGAGAGGACAAGAGAATACCCAAGAAAGGAAGAGACATTAAAGACATTGCGTGTGTGTGCACACATGCGAACTGTTTACTGTTTATTTTTAGAATTATAGTTAGGACATTTTTGTATTATGTGGGCACTTTGAGGTGTCTGCCACAAGCATGCTGCTCATCTCACCTATTATGTACACGTGTATTGCCATTTTTTTAGTTCTATAGTCATCTGGTTATTGTAAAATTCTTGATAAAACTTTAACTAGATAAGATCATTTAACTGTGGAGATTCTCACTACACCTAGAACTCTGGTGGGAGTCTACCTTGTTCTGACCTGGGTGCATAATCTGGTTCGTCCCCTACAATGGGCCTTAAGTGAGACTATTTTTTAAGCACCAGTTTTCCTGCTGTAAAAGTTAAGACAGAAAATCAAGACTGTCTCGATGACTAGGCTCAATAGATTCCTGAGTTTGAATCTGAGTGATAAATTTTCTATGGCTGCTCTTTGCAGTAGAATGACGTTTCCAATACTATGGCATAGCTATTTTCAAAACAGATAAAATGAGACGTCAAATAGCAATTACAGTTTCTGTTGGGGTCGTAAATCCCAAGTAATTGAATGACCAGCTCAGTGATAATTCACCGAGCAGTAGAAATAACGTTTCAATTGGTTAAATCATGATAGTTAATACAAGTACAACATGCTAGAACAATAATAAAGAAGTAAAGTAGCGTATCTAAGGTGAATGAAAAAGTTTGTTCATTATAAACGTTCACGTTGACAACTCAAGACATTGACGAAGACATCGACGAAGGCATCGACATCGACGTTACTGGTTCACATAGGCGCTGTCTGGTCTGACATAGACAGTTTCAGTTCTTACTCTGAATTGGTCAAAGTTGTAGCCAGATAAATAATTGGAACTCCGTTGAGTTGAAGAATAGTAGAAGAGATAACAGATAAGCTAGTTACTGTATCCGGCTCGAAGAACCAAAAAAATGCATGTTGATGTGGTCTTGACACTGATAGTATCTAATGTGAATCCAGAGTAGAATTAGAAAGAGTTCTGAATGTATGTATTAGAATCTAGAATGTATAACTCTAATGTGTTGTAAATCCACGGATAAAGTTGCACTGTCTCCACACACATACAGAATTAGAGATATTGTTTAGACAAGTTTTATATAGAATAGTAGTATGTCCAATTGAGTTGGCACGGTAAAAACCGTTAATAACTTTTGAGCGAAAGTAGCTACGCTTTAGTCTCGCACGGCCGACCCCTTTCCCTTTTATTATCCTCTCGCGTGGGGAGGGAAAGAGGGTCTGGTAGAAGCTTGTACATCATTTCGTGTCATTCCCCTGGATTCATGGGGAACCATACTTTCCATGTATTGCATATGTAGAGGTGTGGCTTTCTCAGCAGTTGTACTTGTTATAGGAAACGTGAAGAATATCTTCAACACCTTATTAACTTCACTCAGCATATCCTTGTATATAGCACTATGCTCCATAGCTTCAGCAATGGTTCTCACATTAGTCACTTTTTCATATCTTCTTGATAAGATAAAGATCAGATTGACTAAATCTTTTTTCTATCTCACCAGCTGCAAGCTCCATAACTTCAAAATAGAAATGCCGATATCGATCCTAGAGAACCAGATAACAATTTGGACTTGCACCCTCATCTAATCGTCTAGGCATCTTGCAATTCCGCAATTGAACATATAGCTGTCCACCTTGTTGGACACAATGTCCTCAAAGAAGGAGCTAGTGTCTCACCACCTGTTTGCAGGGGAGTAGGAAGCCAAATTGGATTGGTGCGGCTACTAAACCACGCCTACTTTACCACGCCCACTTTGCCACACCCACTCAATACTTAAAATATTGAATATGATTAATAGAGTGGCAAGCACTAAGCTCATGATTACGAATCCTAACAGCGGCATCTTTCCAGTTCGAATATCCTTTGCATACCTAATAAAAAATAGAATCCACTAATGTTACTCCAGCGATCAAGTATAAGCCCATTTTAATTATGTTACAATGCAAATGATTTAATTAGTAAGATATATCATAGCTACATAGATAGTAGACACAAAAGCAAACATAAGACATTTTGATTTGCAAACAAAAAATAAACTGAATCTACAATAATCAAAACTTACAAATGCTTGCTCTGCTTTTGTTGCAGTCTTAGCTTTATTTTCTTTAAACATTCTCAAGCATGTGTGGCAAAAAAACTCATTAGACTCCTGGTAATGCAAAAACGGCCATTTTGCAAACCAACAATGCTGGAAGGATCTTTGGATTACGTTGGTTTTTCCAAAAGATCGCTTTGGAAAGCTAAAGGAAGGTCAAGGCTGATGTGGAGTCTCTGGGATATCTTCGAAAGCCTCGATACTGGCCATTTACTCCCCGCCAAACTGCTTGAAGCCATACCGATAACTACCACAAGATCTAGTAAGGGAAGCCCCGGTAAGAAACACGCCCCCTAATTTGTTAAATATTGGTGCGGCCATGGCCGCACTGGCCGCAGTAGTTCCGACGCCCCTGGTTTGTATAGCAATTTCTTTCCGCAGCTGGTCAAATAGAGCTTGCCTTTTTGGGGAAAACTTTATTAGCTGCACAAATTCATAAGTTCCATAACATTGCGCACTAAATCACATTTTTTAGACACTTCTTGTACACACAAGTTTAAGCTATGAGCTAAACAATGGACATAAAGAGCTTGATCAGTAACTTTTTTGACAAGAGCTTGAACCCCATTGCGAACTCCACTCATATTTGAGGCTCCATCAAATGCTTATCCTCTACACTGAGTAATGGGCAGTGAACAACAAATTAGGATGTCCCTGATAACACTGTATATAGTGCTTTTTTTTGTATTCTCTACCTGTATTAGGCCAAGTGTATCTTTATACAGCCGTGGTATAAACTGCCATAGCTTATTTTTCATTTCAACAAGTAAACTTACGGTAATAATGCGCACCTTAGATCACCCTGCATTTACCCATGGGCGTTGATGTTTTCGTGTACTTGAGCTACTACTGTCATGTTACCTTAATTGGTTTCTGGTTTTGCTAAGTGCATTCCTCTTTTGCCACATTTGTGGTCATGCCAACTCAATGTGGACATACTATAGCACTAGAGCAAATGACCACAAAATACAAGAGTCAAGTGACCACAAGTATGAGATAAAAATTAAAGTCACAATAAACAGCTAACTTAGTTACAGCTGAAAAGCTTGGGCTAACTAACAACTGCCAATCAGATGCCAGCACACAGCAATGGAAGTGGTAGGAAACCACTGAAGTGATAAGACTAAAATAATAGTAAGTTAATCAATGTCATGTATTGTTCACAGTGTTCAGTTGCCTGAACAAACATAGTATCATGAAAATATATAATTACAAGTACCCCACCACATAGTGGCACTTGACGCATTGCAAAGTAAGAATGCAGTAGCACAACTTATCCTGCTCAATTATCATTCTCTACCATTGGTTAAGGTTACATAAGTTTCCCTCTCCTGCTCTCTTTTTTCTGAACTATCTGAGCTTTTCTTCTATCCCACCACTGCTATCCTCAGCTCTTCTTTTTGAGTCATGGCGCCCCCTTTACCTTTGTTTATCTCTCCTGCGTTTCTGTCCGACTTTGAGAAACTTTTGTCTTCTATTTCACACTTTAGCCTTTCTTTTGAAAACTAACCCCCGTCTTTACTCATCTATTCCACCTGCTTTTTAGTTATAATTAATAACTCGCCTCTTGCCTTCTCTTCCCTTCCATTTTAAACCGTATTATAATAAACCGTATTATAAGTAATTATGTTTATTTATAATCAATAAATGTTCAGAATCAAAGGTATTCATGACTAATGAATGTTTAACTCCATAAGCAGTTAATAATAACAACTTGGCAGAAATAATTTAATACTATCACATTTTTCTCGTTCTTGTTAAATTTTAATTAACAATATTGGATGTTAGGACAAGAAAAATTTGCTATTATCATAATTATATTCATTTGACTATACCTGCTTTCCAATTTATCAATGTTACTTCTTTTCAGTAGCCATAGAGCTTTTTCATCAATTGGAACTTCATGTTGATCATCTAATGTACTTGCAAAGTAATCTAGCTCCTTTTGAACTCGATTTATTATAGTTTTGTCACTAGGATGATTTTGATTTTGAAGCTGCTTTACCATTAATGCCCATTTACCACTTACTGGAAATATGACATCTTTTGGCAGATCTGTCATTGAAATTTCAAATACTTTTTCACATAGATATGTTTGAACTTCAGAGGTTAATAGCTCTTCATCATATATGTCGTCATCGTCGTCTTGATTTAGTATTGCCAGATCAATTTTAGTGATAACAATGGTCAAATGATCATGTTTCAGTAGTTCTGCAAGAAATAACAGAAGTAATGATTTACAAGAATGAGGTATCAGTCCCACATATAGAACTATTTTAATCCATGAAACTTTCATTATTGGCACTGTGCTTTTAAAGATTTTTATGTTTGTTTTGCACTGTACTTCTAGGTGGCAGTTGTGTAACATTCCTATTGGTTATTTGGAGATTGCTCATGGCAGCTACCTTAGGGTATAAACAGCAGCTGCCTTAGAGATTGTTTATAAATAGTAGCACCTGTTTTATGTAAACTGAATAGCATTTGTGGTTAGTTAATATATCATTTGTTGTTCTGTGTTATCTTGTTGTTATTCAATGTATTGATTTAACCAAATTTTATTGTGTACTGAATCGGCCTATTGAGTGCCTTTACCTAGAAAATGTATTGAATTAGAAAGTATCGTGTGCCCGCAATATTCCACAGTAAAGAGGAAGTTCAGAGTTATTGCATTGGATTATTGCATCCCCCTATGCTACATTTATGTTTATTGCATCCCCTAAGGGTCTGCTAATTCTATAATACCATTCTGTGCCAATTACATAATTTTGTTAAATAAAACGGCTTCATATGAATGCAGAGACTTTTTATTACTAGCTTTGAGAGTGCTCAGTTCATACAGACTACCGCTTGCACTCCGTGAGAAGTCTGACTAATTATTTGGGTGAACTGTTCTAAATATTTCGCTTTTCGTTTATCCTTTTGCATGAACAATAGCTACCACGTCCTCAAGTCGGGTATTGTTTTATTCAGTTTTCTGCTCTTCTAAAAACTTCCATAATTCCTCATCAGCAAGACTAACTGATTGTTTACTCTCAATGCTACAAGATGGCGGTACTCCTTGTCTTTCATATTCTCTTTCTACTCCAACTGAATATTAGAGGAAATATATTCATTGGCTTCATCAGAATAAAAAAAATAATTGAAAGACTTCTTGGCAGCATCCATTACATTAGCCACACAGTTTCTATGCCTTTCGCGCAGACCAGTACACAATAAATTGATTAATTATTGGATACCGCGGGAATATCACCCGTCTGTTGGTGGCATTTACACTCATGGCTTTGGCACTCGTGTAAACGCTAGCAGACAGACTCGTGATATTCTGCGGTATTCAATGATTAATCTATATATTTGTTGAAGAATTAGAGATACCCAATTAAGTATCATTAGATTTACTTTTAAGGAAGGATTGAACTAAAACCTTCAAAAAGAATAATAGCTATTATCATTAATAAATATGTATATAGCTATTACTGAAATAAATACAGCTTCAAATATCTTCCTAAATGGTACTCATTACAACACCAAGCACTCATGTGATGATTAAAGGTTAATGTATAAAAAAAGAGGTATTATCAGAAAACTAATTCATCTTTTAAGTTGAAATAGTGAATGCATTTCAATGAGATTTAAATGGTATATTATAAAGGGTGAGTTTTGATTTTACTTATTTATTTATTTAGATGCAAAAGATATTTCTACCCTAAAATACAATATGTTTTCTCAGATATTGTGAGAACACGCAGAATTTGAGTAGCAAATAGGTATGAAACTAGAATGCAAGAAAGAGACTTTTTCCTTCATTACATAATTAGATAACAAAATATATTCACATCACATCGTGCAAGACTTCTTTCATAAATTGTTCATTCAGATTTAATATATGAAAAAGACAAAAGAAGTAAATAATGTAGTTCGTTAACTTCTTAGCACTGTCTTACACATTAATAAATAGATTGTTTAAGTGCATCTTATAACATGTGCTCGCCACAAAGGTTGTACTATTATTAAACCACGATGCAATGTTACGCCACTGAATAGTGTTTCATTACCCTCTAAAGTATTTTACTTCAAACATTTTGACTAATTAATGAATTTGGTGATGTGATATCTATTTAATCTACGCATCCTATTCCTCAATTATGTATTAGTGTTACTGAGACAAATATTTTGGGTGCTGTATTGGATTGGCCTTAACTTTTAAAATATTATACTTTGCATATTATGTAGATATCTCTAAATACCCTAAAAAAAGTGCAAGAAGTATAATATACCAATCTTGTATAGGTTATTCTGACACTCAGCAATAGAAAATCCATTGCTTTTGATGAAGAGTGCAATATATAATTACAATTGCTAAAGTATACATCATATAGTATAATTAATACATTCTTATATTATTACATTCAATAGAAATTCTTAAATTCTTTAAATGCATATTCATGTACATTTAAATTAAGAATAACATTATTATGGTTGCTAATCTAACAAAAACTCAAATAATTATGACGTAAAAGTACTACTTATAGTATATTCAGTCACTATCTTATAAAAGTAATTGCAATATCAACCATTTATTGCTTAATTAACTGAAATACTAATTTACGTTTATTTTCCTGATAGAGTTGTTTCAAAAGTTGACATGAATCTTTTGAATTATAGCTGTCCTTAGTTGTAACAAATATATAGGAAGAGCTCATCCTATTTGCTTCTTCAGTGATTTTTGTTATATTTATAGATCCATATTCATTCCATCCTGGATTGTCAACAATCACAACTTTTGGACTTTCCAAAGAATTTTCAAAGAAAGGCTTTTGTAAATTAATAGAATAATCTGAGACTGAAGTTTCAGCAATAATTTCTTTCTACTCAAAGAAAAACAATAATATTATAACATTGTCCTGAGAAAAAATAATATTGAATATAATATTACTCAATTATGTCCTTTATGTCTAATCTATATTATTTAATACAATATGTTATGTAAAATGTGGGGCCTGACAAGGTCCATGAACAACTAGGTACTCTAAATAATATTTTTTTATTCCTTCAGTTATTGTTTTCCAATTTATATGTTAATACACTCAAACCTCTCTTATCCGGACAGTCTGGGACCAAGGGGTGTCCGTAACTAAGAAATGTCCATAACTCAGAAATACTTAATTTATTCGGTAATGAACCTTGTATACAATTAATTATTTGATAATTGAATTAGTATATTACTTAAAATTAACAAAAACACCTGTAAATAGTGTAAGTATGTAGTAATGCATCTATTTATTATAAATTTTGAATGTGGATTGACCTATTTAGCAGGTTAAGTGTCAAATTTCTTTTCTCGTGTCTTGTGTATTGAAGTCCAGTTATGTATTTTTTATATCCATAACTTTTGTTTTATTAGTATTCCCCTTGAACAATCAGACTAAACAATACATTAAAGCCTATTGATTTTATTATGTGGGATGGTGCCACTTGAAATGTTGGCAGCACATATTGACAAAAAAAAGAGACAAATTAAAAATGTTTGTCTACATCTATCTTAGCGCAGGTTGAAGTACTGCACGACCTTAGTATTTTGACCTAGGCCATGTGTGTCAGCATGGAGAGGCTGTTAAGCTGTCTCGTTCGTCCCTTACAGTAGATGAGTCATAATATCACTATTCTGTACAGCTATTTAGCTTCCTTACAATTTACTTTTGTTGTGGGTGGGGCTTTATGATGATGTGGAAAAGGTTTCCTGTCAAGTCATTTTTAGGGATAATAATAGGCTGTAATAGAGCTTTCTAGGCGACTATGGCTTTTAGGACGGGCATTTGGTTTGTAGGTTGGCTTTTTAGGTTTGGGATTTTAACAATTTAGGCTAAGACTATGTTTAATTTAGGCTTATAGTTTTGTAGGCTAGCACAAAATATTTGGTCTCGACTACAGTTTTTAATGCTTTCTCAGGTGTTTGTGCAGCAATTTCATGATAATACATAATGAAACAGAGTGTATCTGGTTCTGAGAGTTACCAGACATTATAAAGCAATAGTTGAAGAAGTAAGGCTTCAGGGGTCCCATTTAGAACATACATTGGGTACTGCAAGTACCTTATTACAAGCAACACTATAGGAGAATGAAGGAGTTATGAGTGGGGTTAATTCAGATTATCACATTGATTCATATTATCACATTGATAACTTTAATATTCCAGAGAGCAAAGACATGGCATATTATGAGCGAAGCGAGCGGAGCTGACTCTCTAATGAGTTCGATATATATAAATATATTTGGCGAGCGAGCGTAGCGAGCGAGACACTTATATAGGGGTAAAAATGAAAAAATCGGGGATGTTTGTTTATTTGTATATATGTATGAACATAGGTATGTCATTTTGTACTTTGACCCTTGCGTTTTTGTGTTAGTTATGTGGTCTACCCCGTCCCAAATTGCACTAAACAGAATCCTCTGGTTTATTGATCAGTACCCGTATCACCCTAGAAATTGAATTGTTTACCATTTTGAATTCTTTTGCGGGTGCAGTCAAACTTGAAAACTTAAGGGACTTCCATTTCTATTCGAGTTAGTGGCGGTGGTAAGTCAATGCGCTCTTTGTCATGGTTATAAGCCTTGCGCAACAGTATTTGCTTGAAAATACATTGTCCACTAGACTACTGCGAAGATAAGTCTGTGTAGGTGCATGTCCAGTTGTGTCAAAACATTGTGTGTTACAACCACTACTTAGCTAAAGAATATCACAAAGAAAACTTTTAAATAACGTGTATTGTTTTGTTGTTGTTGTTTTCTTTCCAAGCAGTTGCAGAGAGTTGTTACTATTGCACTGAAATCCCTTTACCCTGTATGCTAAATTAAAAAAACTGGACCTTATTTTCAGTAGCTTCAGTGTTAGAAGTCAAAATCAATAGTATAGTCTTTAGGCTCGCTCGCCATTTGTGCTCAAGCACATCACTAGTTTATTCAGCGAGCGAGCGAAGCTGACTATCAGTCGTGTTCAATTGAGATTTCAGATATATATATATATGTATGTATGTATACGTACGTCAAAAGATTTCGCCCGCGCTTCTAATTACGTAAGTTAGGTAAAGCGTTTACAGTTCCAGTTCAGTAATGAGGGCAGAGAATCCTGCTGCACTGCCTTACTCAACTCTGTTTCAACCAAAACGTTTATAGCTACTCTCTTCTTGAAACAATTGTGAAGTCTTTGTCAAGCTGCGCTTCTTTGCCACTGCTTTCTAAGTTTATTCAGGTAATTCTGTTATTGTTAACTCTTCATGCCTAATCAGTTAGATGTAATTTCTGTCCTATTTTTCTGTAAAAAGAGTCTGCTCGCTCGCCATGCATTTGTGCTATTCGAGCGCATCACTAGTTTATTGGCGAGCGAGCGTAGCGAGCGAGACACTTACAGGGGTAACACAATCGAAAATCTGGGATGTTTATTTGTATATATGTTTGGACGTACGTATGTCATTTTGAACTTTGACCCTCGCATTTTTGTGTTAGTTATGTGGTCGACCCCGTCCCAAATTGCACTAAACAGAATCCTCTGGTTTATCGATCAGTACCCGTATCACCCTAGAAATTGAATTGTTTACCGTTTTGAATTCTTTTGCGGGTGCAGATAAAACTTGAAAACTTAAAGGACTTCCATTTCTATTCGAGTTAGTGGCGGTAGTAAGTCAATGCGCTCTTTGTCATGGTTATAAGCCGTGCGCAACAGTATTTACTTGAAAATACATTGTCCACTAGACTACCACTAAGGTAAGTCTGTGTAGGTGCATGTCCAGTTGTGTTAAAACATTGTGTGTTACAACCACTACTTAGCTAAATAATATCACAAAGAAAACGTTTAAATAACGTGTATTGTTTTGTTGTTGTTGTTTTCCTTCAATTCAAGCAGTTGCAGAGAGTTGTTACTATGGCACTGAAATCCCTTTACAGTGTATGCAAAATTTAAAAACTGGACCTTATTTTCAGTAGCTTCAGTGTTAGAATCAAAATCATTCATATAAAAATAGTATAGTCTTTAGGCTCGCTCGCCATTTGTGCTCAAGCACATCTCTAGTTAGGTCTAGAAATTGTTTTTGTTCTTGCGTGGGCGTACGTGTGTACCTTTTCTCCTACGCGCTTGCGCGGGTCGGGTAACCTTCTTAGCAACATTTTGTTTTGTTTACCCGCCGTACGAAGTAGCAATGCCCAGTAGACAAAACGTTAGAGACGCTCGGTCAAGAGCTTTGAGGGCGTTAGAAACTCCTGAAGAAAAATTAGTAAGGAGAGCGATAAGAAATGAAAAAGACAGGGCAAGGAGGAGGAGAGCTAAAACGAAACAGAAACAGGTAGCAAAGTAAAGAATCTGACAGTATTTTGTAGCCACACCAAGTAATATGGTATGAATAGTTACGGTAGTACAATAAACAGGGAATAGGCGGAGTTTCAAACAAGCAGCTAAAAAACGGCATAGCTTTGAGACTATTGCTTGCACCTACAGCTTACCTCTGGCTCTAAATCGAGTAGAGTAGCCAAAGATTCCGACAAGACCGGCTGTGAGACGCTATGAAAGCTAAAAATAATTCCACTCAAAACTTCGTTAGTCGCCGTTAAAAAATGGCTGCACTATTACGTTAATTATACCGGAAGTGGCTATTCACTTTATGTTTTCTCGATTCCTAGTTCAATTGCTTTGCTGAATAAAGCCCTGTTCATCTGCCAGTTTCTCTGCTGTCGAAGGTTTTACCCTCCACCCCTGTAAGATTTTAACTGCTATGTCTAGGGATGAGCAAGACAGTGGTGGAGGAGAGAGGAGAATAATTGAATTTAATGTTTTAAATGTGACAGATATGGTTTTACAAGCTTTGACTATCTGCTTAGAGTACATGAAGGAAGATATGACCCAGTACTATAGATAAATGTGATTCACCGTGCCATAAGATACTTTATGTAATTGTTTGCATAGCTGTGAATTTTTTAAGAGTACACTTAATCAAAATGTGAGTGTGGCAGAATATATATTACCAATGGTAACACAATTACAGTTAGACTAACAAAAAAAATCCTCTTCTAGAATTATATCCCCAATAATATTCACAATTACATGTTCACAAATTGTATACATTTCACACAAATGACAGTTTAACCTCATTCTTTACTAGATATGTTCTTTTTTGCTGTACCTGGCTTTCTCTCCATTCCTTATTTATTTCCTTTATTTTTCTTCGAATATTGATAGCTTCACTGGCCAAAATTTTTTCTTTAAAGCACAAAGTCTAAAGAATAACATAAACTACATAACATACTAGTACTATTATTTATCACAATGAATATTAATAATAGCCAATTTTCTCGTTCTAACAGTCAATATTATTCATGTAATTAAAACTTAACCAACATTTCAACTTCTTGCCAAAGTCCTCTTTAGGAGGTCTAACTCTTAGTGATGATATAATGAACTCAATGTATTGAGCAAGATTATTGGAGGGTAAGCTTTTTATTATTGTGAAAAAATATTGTTCAATTTTCTCAATCAAAAAATGAGGGGAATCCCAAACTCTTGGTCTATTTAGTGATATATGGTTGCTATGGGGTTTTCCCAGCCAGCATCGAGTTAAAAAAATAAAACGGTAATGCTCTATTCCACGGTCGACGATTAGATTTTTCACACATGATCTTAGACAGCAAGCATCCTGGAAGCTCAACCTATGTTTAACTAACTATTCTTAGTGACTCTGTCTACAACTCTTATCTCTTCTTATTTAATGGGGTAATGTTGCTGCCTAGCATGTTAAGCAATGGCTGAAACCTTCTCATCTCCTTTCTTGCAAGCATATTGATGTTTTTTTCACTCTTTGCTCAAGCGTTCTAGTTGTTTCACTTTACAACAGCTGCAGGGTATACTGTACACTATGGATGACTCGGTTTATGGGTATACTATCTTTGACTTCAGTAAGATGTGTCTCTGCACACTCTCTGACTCTCACTCAATCCTGCTATGTATATAAGAATCAAATCTTTCTCTTGCTCAGTATCTGTGTGATCTCTAGAGGGTAACTCTTTAGAGCCTGCCATAATGGTTGTGTTGTCAAACCATTACTTTGAAATACTTGTGTAGGTGTTTCTCTTCTTCCTTCAAGTTTTCACTCATTTCCTAGCTATCTGATACTTGTAAGCATCTCACAAATCCTCTCTTATCATGATTAGGATGATGAGACTTAAAGTGAAGGTATCTATCTGTGTGTGTGTAGCTTTTCTGTACACAGTGGAAGTAAGCATACTATGCTCACACAAGTCACCCTTCAGGATATAATAAACAGTAAGTGTACCCTCCAGTAATCTTGCTGTTTATAATATGTTTATTATATCACCATGGAGAGTTCGACCTCAGTTGACTCCTGAAGAGGACTTCAGCAAGAAGTCGAAAGGTCGGGTTAAGTTTTAATTATAATAATCTTGACTATTAGAATGAGAAAATTTGCTATTAGTATACTTATTTCAGCCTATATTGACTGAATCACAATGAATACTGCTGTATTACTAAGTTACAACATGAAAGTAAGTTGATAATTTTTTTGGCACTATTACATTTTCGGTTCCAGACTTTGTATTGAAGTACACCCTAACTGGAAAACTGGATTCCGATCCCAAACTGGTGGGAAAATAACTAGAATAAATGAATAGAGAATTATCAATATGGGCAATCTATAATAATATGAAATCAATGTACAATTTAAATAATTACCATAACAATTGTCAACAATGATGCATTTCATTAAACATGGAATGGCAAATCAACAAAATAGATTATTTCTATCTATGAAATAAAAAAATAAATATTTCTATAATGAATTCAACAATTACATAAAAATTTAATTCGTAACATTCCATCACGATAAAACTTAATAATGTCTATTGTTCTTACGCGTTTCCAATGATTGCATTCAATAGTGTACTCTTTCCACTGTTGCTAACTCCATGAAATGAAATCCAAACTTCATTCAACGCTAACACTGTTTTCAATGGGTCCATACAGTGTTCGTGATCAATACCACATTCTTTGCTTATACGCTCCAGAGTTAATATAAAATTCTACATTATACAATTATGTCATTTAAAGAGAGAGTCCAGCTCAACAGATTTAGTGAAAAAATTACAGTTAGAAAATGAATGAGATTAAGAAGTACAATGTTATGGATATTAGCTGAGATGTGTAGCTATATTAACATAATTTAAGTAAGCTAAAAACGATAAGGCCAACCAATCAGAACATCAAATTTACATTTTACCCATGCCAAAGAAAATGACAATTAAATACAATGTTGTCCCTGACCAATATATTCAGAGAACTTTAATAATAATAGTTGTCACAATTTACCACCATGACTGCACAAGCTAAAAACTTGGGGGTAATCGAAGTTCAAACACTCACTCAGCAAACTATAATTGGCAATCTACCATAGATTGTGCATAAACAAACAATATCATTCAAGTACAGCTAGCTCGTGCGATTTTCTCACGTAAATTGTCTAGGAGTTTTAACAGCCAGAGTAAAGAAAGATTAGCTTCATGTAATGTTGAATCTCCTAAGGCTAAGAAAAGACAAGAGAAACATTATAATGTAAATATTGAGTGTAAACTCTTGAATTCCCTCGTCAACTACGTCGTACTATTATTAATGGCTGTGGCCAAAAATTGACATGGTCAGGTCCCAATTTTCATTTCAGAAACTTGGAACCTATATATTTGCTTAGAAGCATTTTAGTAACAAGATTACTGTATTGTCATTGATGAAGTAGTCTGCTACTGGATCAATTGAATACAAAATTAATTTTGCACATAACAGCTATACTTGTTCAGAGTAGCGGATTTTTGTTACAATTTTTTTAAACAAGAGCCTTTAAAGGTCAGGTACAGATAAAACAAGCATAAAATGATTGTGCTCAATTTGGTAGTCCAGTTATGCTGTTGTGATGTGCATGTAGGTTGAGTTGCTGCTACTGGAGATAAATGTGTTATAAAGGTGATGCTGCTGTCACTGGAGCTAATATCTAGTAGCCAGAGCCTATGCCCATTCATCCAAGATAAGGGTGTGGTAGACTGACATTGAGCAGTTTTTTTCAGTTCCCCTTGTTAATATAGGAGAGACCACAAACTCATAGGTGACGTACTAAAGATGGGATATCCTGTGATGTAAGATTGCTCAGACTTTTGCACATGTTTTTCCATGCACAACTTGCAATGGCCATGCCAAAGCTTTTCCTTTAGATGATAACTTGATATTAATGCTAAGTAGCAACTGATCAGCCCCTTTAAAAGATTGCGTTTGGTAACTTTCAGAAGTTTTGCTAAGCTTTAAGATACAGTCGTTTGCTTGAACTGCTGGTCTACATGCCTTATGCTACCTCACAGGTCTTTGGCAAACTTAAAAGTGAATGGTGGCCAAAAATCAATATCGGTGTCATCAAATTCAATGCCAAAAGTATCTCCCGTAGTTTTGCATAAGCAACATATCTCCATCGCAATACAGAACCAGTCTTGCCTACTGATCTGAACAATTCACATGCCCTGAGTTCTTGACTAACTTATCATCATCAGTGAAACATTTTTAAGGGTGGAGACCCATCGGGCCCACGCATTTTCCTTAAAAATTGATGCTGAAAAAAACAACAACTTCAAGCAATGGTGGCAATATTCTTTAACATGCTGAAATTATTTAGGGTGATAAGGTCTCTCTGTACACCAAAATTCAGATCATTGGCATCTTTGTAAGCCGAGTTAGGAGGATTTACTTCTGGGGACATTTCATGTTGTTTCTCCGCAACCGTCCAAGCTTTTCTGCCGATTCAAGACTCTACGGCTTCCTCCCATTATGTCCCCGCTTCCTACATTAAGTTTTTAGCTATAGAAACTTTACTTTTCTAAATATCCGACCACTAAGGTCAACTTTTGCTTCCTGGCACGCTATCAAGAAAATCTAAACGTAGGCCTGTTCACCTTACGTCACTGAATTACTGTTCCAAGTTTAGACTGCATCCCGTGACCCCTTATAACTAAAAAATACTTGTCGCAAATTCACCCTCTTTGCAGGAGGCCACGAACTGCGGCTGGGTCAAAACGAAGTGCACGTGAAACCATAACGCCCCCTACCCCTCGGCCCGGATGTGAGCCTGTGCACAAACAAAACACTTCAATAGAAATGAAGCACCAGGAGGTGCAAACCCTCAGCGCATGTCCATTTACACACAGATAGTTGCTACTTACGAAGATACAAAGAAAGAAGCAAACAACAGAGCGAAGGGAAGGTCTCTAGGTTAAAACAGATCAGCTCCGCGGTATATAACTCGACTCTAGTCTCCTTACACGCGTGAAGCGTGACAATTGCAACAGCAGTACAAGCCGGCCAGCCACTGTCTAGCTGCAATTTTCAGCTCACGTGATTATAACGTGTGGTAAAGGGGCGTTACCAGTAGCGCAATACAACGATTATACGTATGGCTAAAATCGACTAGCTTTTTCTTGAAAACTAAGTCGAAACAAAAAATTCTAGCCCATTAAAGAGACTTACTTTGCAAATCTCTCTATCTCTACATCGTTTCAGAGCTGGGAAGGCCGTCGTCTTCAATATCCGTTGTTGAATGACACACACACTGACACACACACACACACACAGAGTGACACACAGACAAAGTGACTACTGTAACCCTCTCACGCATGCGAGCTGAGGGTTAATTATCAGTACATTTCTAAAAGTTTAAGTACGTAGCAGTTGTGACCATACTTTAGCTAACAAATACAGAACTACTTTCTTACCTCAATTTCCAGATTACTGGTATTTTCTATAGTTTAATATTGCACTCTGACTATCTGAATTACCAGTAGGTTTTGACAACAGGCACTCACAGCTACTATATAAATGGCCGCGTTTTTGAAATTACATTGTGGTAAAGGGTCTCAATATCATAGTAACCTTTAGCCGCAACATTTTGGGATTGAAAACAAGAAGTTCTAAAGAATTATTGCACAGTGTTGAACATAACAGTAAGCCCTTAGTGCATCTTGTGGCATTTATAAACAACCTAGTACATAGGGACAAACTATTAAATTGTCTTGAATGATATGGGATCGCTAAGCCGAAAGATTCTGTTTAGTGGAAGTATGGGAAGGTGTAGACCACTAAGCAAACAAAAAAAAATGATGGTTAAAGTACAAAATGACATATGTACATCCACACACATATATATTTACAAACAAATATCCCCGATTTTCAATTGTATTACCACAGATAGTGTCACGCTCACTTCGCTACTGGCTTGCCAATTATATCAACATGAAAAAGCTGCTCTATTATATGAATTTGCTTACATTGCACAGAGCTCTTAATTCTTCAAGATTTTCACATACTTCGTTTGCTTTTGTAGGCTGTGCATTAGTCATTACTGTATTAACATACAAAAGTTTAACGTACTTAGAAAAGAGTAATCATAGAAACAATGAAATATAGATAGACTAATTTCAAAGTGATAAATTAAATATTGTTATATATAATTACATAGCAATAGATGTATTCGTTCTCTTTCACAGGCTTTTTTAAACAACAATGAGTTAAGTATATTTGGTTGCCACTGGGAATCAAACCCAGGACAACTTGCTTAACACACAAGCGCTCTGCCACTGAGTTATGATAACCAGCCAGTAAACAAACACTTCAATTCTGTATTTATACTATTAAGGGGTACTGCTATGCTAGAGTCTCTCTCTCAACAAATCAACAGAAATTCTCTTGTTCAAAGATTCTTTTTATTCGTTGAAAATTTTACTCCGCTAATTTATCACTTCAGTTAGAGAATACATCTAACGAGTAAAAGAAAGCTAAGAAAGAAAATTACATAGCAGTTTAAATTTAGCACTATTGGATGATGATAGCCAGTTAGCTAGATTGGAAAGCATAAGAATCCATTTATGGGTGATAAGTGTGGGAAAGTACAAGTGAACTAGTCTGGAATAATCTAGACAGATTTGACACCTATTTGATCCTGCTATATCAAATAAAACTGACAAATTGACCTCTGCCACCAAATTACATCTTAGAAACAAGCATAATCACATGATAGCTCCTGGTGGTTCATGAGTACACTGAGAGTTGTAGCATTGGGCATATTATGGCTATGGCTAAGCAAACACCCAAACATATGCAAAGAAACACCTACTAAGGTCAAACCACAAAGCCAACTAGAGGTTAGCACCAGGTGAGAAGCAATGAAATCACTCCATTAAGGCTAGTCATGTCAGGGGAGGATGCAAGGGAAAGGGGGTGAGGGGGCCAGGGCTCCACCTTCCCACCCCCTCCAAACCGATTGATTAATAATTTGTGATGAACAAAGGTACCAATATAGGCAATTATGTTTATAGGACAACTGCATACTAATTCATGCTCTTCACTGATGAACAATAAATGTCTGCAAATAATTTACATAGTGTATTAAATTCAATAAATGTTGACCTAAATATTTTTGGGCCCCTCTTTATTAATAAGAATGCTCAATACTAGTTAATCCTTTAGTTTATTGTTACCAGAAACATCCTGTAATTGTGATTGTGATGGTACTGAACTTGAAATTTTAGGTATTGCTGACTCAGTATATTTCACTTCAGTTGGATTTCTTGATATTATTCGGGTGTACAAAATATTCTTTATCACGGTTAACGACGAACTTTTTGAATTTTCAGCCAATTCCTTAACTGCACTTCCAATAACTTCAAAAGATCCGAGATTATGTCGAAGTTTTTTTAAAGTGTCAATATAACCTCTAATAACCTCAGTAGAAATCATAATTCTACAGAATAAAGAATATTAATACTGACTAGGATAAACAAGAATTAATTTTACACACTAACTTTTGCTCTTGGTCTACTGTAGCCATGGTGGTAGAGAAGGAACACACAGAATGGTTAGAAGAATTCCAACTAAATCTATTTTTTACTGATCACAATTCAACACTAGTCAGAACGGTGAAAAGGTGCGTGGTCACCTGACTGCATGAAATCTCTCCCCAACCACCCCTCTCCCCAGTCTTTCCCCGCACACCGACTTCTCACGTGAGTTCCGGTGGAGTTTCATTGGTGAGCCTGCGAAGCGAGCGAAGCAGTATTTGGGGGTGAAAATTGCTTGTATGTTTCGTACGTAATAAATTATTATAAACGCTCCAGTGGGCCCTTTTTTTAATCCAAAAACACAGTTTTTTGACTTGCCTGCAGTTATTTCTGGTACTACTGCGGCAAACAAGTCTTATTTTGGGGTTAGGCTCAAAATTGTCCGAAAGTTGCCTAAAAATGTTTTCGTTTTTCTAGTCGCAAAATTTGTTGCAAGTGGTTAATTGGCGAGCGAGCTTAGCTAGCGAGACAGTAGTAAAGGGTAACTGCCACCCATTATTTTTCATTTATACAACCTGTTTCAAGAGCTAGATATAGGTACTTCACGTAAGAACAGTTAAAGTTGTATTGCAGAAACTATAATTACTCCTGAAATAGACTTAAGGAATGACTATAATTATTCTTGTTAGTCTATGAGCCAATTAGCTACCAAAATTTTGACTTTGAGTATCAATTGGGGGAGTAATTCTTACCTTGATTTTCAGTTACATTAGTGTTTGTTAGATGCAATCTTTCAAAATGGCCGACAAGTTCAAGTGATAAATGCAATGAACATTCTTACTGATATTTTATCAATCTCCAGCAATTTTTTTTTTTGTATTTCATGTTACATACTAACCTATCTTAGAGTTGTTTGTTTTATTATGTCTAAATTGAACTGCTAATCACATGTTTTATCTCTTGTGGCCAATTAAACCTTTGAATATTTTATTACTGCTTCCTAGACTCTTCTAAAAAAAGTAGATGTACCAAGACAAGACTTACATCCACTTCGTGATTTGACTATAAAAGATTTTAAGTTATTGTTCTGAGTATGTTCATACCTAAAGCAACAGATATTGTCTGTAATCCCTGAATCAGTGTGTGACAGACAGGCAGACAAACAGACAGGCAGAATGACAGATAGACAGACAGACAGACAGACAGGACAACTACTATAACCCACTAGTGGATCCACGCCGAGGGTTAATAAACACTTTAGTGGAAATTACTTTTGAAAAGTGTAGGAAAAAATATAAGTTTTGGAAAAAAATATAGCAATTTTCACTATTAAATTTCATCCAACTCATACTTTATTTTGTTTAGTTTTTTATTCATTTTCTTCATATCCCTTCTAGAAATATCGATGTCTTCAACAATACTGAAAAGGGGGAAATAATAACGAATACACACAGCATGAAGATTAAATTCATTGCTCTCAACATGCAAATACTTTTAATACTTTGTGGTCATTTTCAAAAGTAACTATCAGTTATACTGAATGAATGAAATTAAATGATATCTGTTAAAACTTTCAGATCAACAAGTGTGTTTAGGATTATGTATGCTCAAAAGTGTGCAATAATTCCATAGAAATGCTTCTTTTTTCATGTCATAAAAAGTTGCCGTGAGTTGGTTACCATGGCATTTAAAGCATACTACAATACATCATTTATTAAAACTGATCCATTTTGTAGTAGTTGAGTGCTTTCTGTTTGGAACTAGCTACAGGTCTTTCAGGTGATAATAATACTTTATTTTGATTATAATTGTAGATATAGTGATGTTTTCAACAATACTTGTGCACAAGCACTAACCATTTCTTCTCTCTAAGCACAACATTACTTAGGGATTATTGTTAATATTAATGTATTTGATAAGTTCTAGCATAGGGTAGCAGCTGCCAAAATTTATTATTGCATGTCCAAATTTACTATTAAAACAACTTTTTGATGTTTAACTTATATCTAGCTTATAGTAAGAATGTGGCCATGTGCACACATGGCCACATCCTTTTATGAAAGTCCTTAAATAAATATAAATATATATATATATTATATACAATATATAGATGTAATACTTGTTACATGAGTCAAGGTATAATAATATAGAGAAATATTTCAAGAGCAGGTTAATTTTTTCAAGAGCCTGAATGAAAATAAAGTCTGAATGGAAATATCTAACCATATTACTCTGAAGAGTGTAATAAGTGGTTTATTCCATGCTTTTAGAATTGGGGGCAATTTGTAGTTGTGAACACGATTTTATAAAGAATACAGCACCCCCCCCCCCC
>WLWD01002660.1_pt1 | contig 49640 bp, 23 predicted proteins | sample 6712731 | NCBI WGS metagenome assembly WLWD01 (sample SAMN12718690, study PRJNA576275) | sponge metagenome | isolation source: marine sponge | host: Mycale hentscheli | place: New Zealand: South Island, Marlborough, Capsize Point | collected 2014-11-01
GCCTTCTTGCTGGCCTTCACTTTGGCCCCAGCCGATACCTGGGCGGCAAGGCAATCGTAGGTGTATTCGTCGCTTTGAGCAGAGACTGCTTTTGTTAGCGGATCTGTAAGGGGCTAGGGCTAGAGAAGGGCTAGGGCTAGGGCTAGGGCTAAGGCTAAACCGCGGGAGACGCGAAAACGCGTCAAAAAAAGCGCCTACTCTTCTCCCGTTAAGCTGCATCGCGGAGTCAGGACAGTATTAATAGGTTGCAAGTGAAAAATGCAGCAAAATATGACTACCAATGTGATGCTACACAAACATCACTTATTTATCAGCTCTACAAAGCTATTGGTGGCTAATTTCCCACTGTATGTGGGCATGGGTGGGGGTGGGGTAGGGAGGGGGAAGGAAAGTGTCTAGTGAGAGCTCCACATTGGATTTGTTCTCACTTACGTACATGATGTCAACATGATAGCAATTCGTAGACATGATGAAATTATGGGTAGATTTGTAGCAATCAATCTGAATATTGCCTAGCCGGTGTAAAAATCTCACATGCAATCAATCCTGCTGTGAAATTCAGGACTTCATTGCACACACATGCATTGATTCTCATAATGCATTACTATCGCAAAATGTTTTCTCAGAAAATCAATCAATACTGCTATGCATGTAACTGTTACTCTGACAATTATTGTAGAATTCATAGCTTGAGTTGACAATAAGAAGAGAGGGAGAATAGCCCCCCCCCACCCACTATTGCTAACTCTCTCACACTCTCCAATCAAATTATAAATTCCACAGTAATTGTCTATTAGCAATCAATTAACAGACTAGCAAGTATCCACCATACAAACGAAGTTGCTGGATGCACCAACTGTGGGGAACCTAGAGTGTCACTCATTTATGCAATATGCTCCAATATCTCCTCTTGTTCTCTGCCTCCTCTGAGCTGCATGATAATGGTGACTGCATGGGAAGCCCTCAGTTTATTCTTCCGCCTTACTTAGTCCTCACTCTCCATCCATTTGTCAGGGCTTTCCGTAATCTCCTCATCTGCCAGTACTCTCCTGCAGCATTTCTTCTTCAGACATCTTAGCCCTTCTTTTTCTTCTCTGCTCTCTTTCTTCCTAAACTATTTCATTTATTTTTATCCTCCACCTTTACCATCTCGCTAACTTTCTCTGGATCTCTTCTGCTTCAATGGGCAGCATATACTGCCTCTCTGTCTCTCTCTTTTATCCATGTTGGATTTCCACTTGCTAGGTGAGTAGGAAGCCAGATAGAAACTGGTGCGACTATGATAACCATACCCATTTAACCACACCCAGTCAATTATTCATGTAATGAGTTAGATTAATAGAAAACACAATATAGTGGTTTCTTGTTATCAATGGAACAAAAATTTTCAGTTTATGCTCTGTATATTCTATGCCATAGTCATCACACCAAACAATTCAGAACAAGGCAGTTCTGCTTTAAAACATGAAGTTCTGCTTTAAAACATTTAAAAGCTTTAAAACATTTAAAAACTGGTGTCCCTTTTTTTGCCTCAGCCACAAATCTCTCACTTCTTCATTTACCACTCTTTGTAACCTGTGTTTGCTGGACCCCCACAGCTCACACAAACTGTTGAACCTAGATAAGAAGCCATAGAAAAAAGACCTACAAAGCAGGAAAGCTGAACTGTACTTTATTATTTTCGCGCAAATTATTAATATCTGACGTCATGATCTCGCGTTGCGGCTGCACAAACCGAATACTTTAGTTTCACCAGATCCTTTTCCTTTGCCCCCGCCGTACAAAATTATTACAAGGAAAGGATCGGCGAAGCCAGACTATGAAAATACCTCATCAATTATAGCTCTTGTCTGTCTCGATCTTTCGACTGCGAATGATCGACAGTTAGACAATCGATGATTTAAATCAACAATTCGACTATCTGACCGTTTGATTGACAGTTTCCACCATCGATCATTCGATCACAGTTTGACTATCGATCATTCAATCGACAGTGTTCGACGGTCTATTATTCGATCGATAGTTCGACAATCAAACATTCTATTTATAGTTCGCGACAATCGAACATCAATTGATGGTAAGAGGACTTTGGTGGTCGTGAATAATCAATAAGCTGATCTGAGCAGGTAAAGCATCGAAATTACCTCAAGGGGACCGTACAGTATATGCAAACAGTCTCGCGTAGCTAGACCTTTTACCTACCGCTTGGCTGGGAAAGAGTCTGGTGGCATTAGTACATAGTACCAGTTCAATACCCTCCAGATCACAGGGGGAAGTTGTGGTTCCCGTCGTGTTTGTCAGTAATTTTGGGTTACCACAGCCACTCAATTACTTTTTTGCAGTACCAAGACCCGTGTACTAGAGGAATGGGGCAGTGAAACTTGCTGCAAACAAGGATTCATGAAAAGGCAAGGCTTCATGAAAAGGCTGCAGGACTAGTAATTTTAGGGCTCTTGCAAATGTATGTAAACGTAAAGTTATCCAATAGGAAAATCTTCAATGCCAGCTAAATGCTTGTACGAAATATCCCTTGCACTACGGATATAATGTGTGCCATAATTGCTCGTAGGCTATAAGGTACGTCATACTAGCTTATTCTGATATCTTATAACAGTGGCATTATCACTGCCTAAATACCTGTGTCAATATGAAAGAGAAAATATCTAACATTTGCATATCTTAGTGGTTTAACCGTGAAGCATAAGATGAAGGACTAGCTAATTACATGCACTTGAACTTGTACTAAGTACTAATGCCACCAGACCCTTTCACAGGGTACGGTAGGTAAAGGGTCTGGGTACGCAAAACTAGTTTGCAAGGAAAAAATATGAACAAAGAGCCGAGTTCACGGGATTCCAACCTGCAACCGAGACTTTTAACCGGTCGGGACCTAACAGGTTGGGATTATCTGTAAGTGCTAATAACTTATTGTATATCATAAAAAAACTGAACAGTTGGTTGCTGAACTCAGCGAGAGAATGCGCAAAGGCTCAAGCAGGGTCATTAAAAATATAGTAGCACGTGTGATAAAGATGACTGATGTAACTGCTTTAATGAAGAAGTGAAAGAAAAGGAAAGAGAGACTGGGTGTGGGATCTTGCCTCACTAGGAGGAGCAATAGCTGGAAAAGAAACAGAACCATTGTATTTGTGTGTTCGTATCACGATATTATAATTATGTGTATGTTGTTAGTGTGTATTCATGCGAATGTATCATTCGTGTCTATTTATTGATTTTTTTAGACAGGAAAGTGTTAATTTTGATTTTATGGCCAATTTAACATAGTAACTTGGCTCTCCATATTTAGTCGTACTATGTTTCTTGTCTTGATCACTCACTCTACCATTCATCCTTTTTAAAATGAAAATTTAACTAACCTTATCCTGTACTAAAAGTGGGATTGGTTGAGGGCAAGAACTTGGTACAAGTCAAACAGTATAGATAGGTTGAAGAAACCTTAATACTACACTGGTAATCCAACTATCTGTGAGAGCTACCTGTGACTACCACTCGAGCTACTTCCACACAGTAGAGACTTTAATGTCTACAATGAAAACATATAACTGTGTAATTTCAGACCTACATTTTATTGGCTTTTTTATGCTCTGGTGACATTATTAGTAACTTGAAACTGAAATATATAATTAATGACTTCACCAAGTCAAGGATTTGCCTTCCTGGAAAAAGTAAACTTGTTAGTTGCTTTCTACAAATAGTTGTGCTTGAGGGTCAGTTACCATTCTGTCTTTTAACTAATGAGCTCTGTGGTCATGGATGATTGTACTACTTGTAGATTCAATTCAACTTGGACATTTCTTCCTAGAAATTCCAAACTCAATGAACCGGTATAAAAAATTGATGGGGCAAGTCAACAAGAAAAGTTTTATGAGGGAAGTTATTCTTCTATAGCCTTTTCACTTCCCAACTCTATTAGGCTATTTTATACTGTCACTAAATATATTTTAGAAACTAACCAACTGCCAATTTATAGTAGTATTTACATTTGTGGAAGTAGTGCCAGGGTTCCTAATTGAAAGCAAGCACTAGCCTACACTGTATCCACTAAATCTTACCTGTGTGAGTTTGCATACCTTCTATTCTATTCTTTTAAATATCCCCGATGAAATAGTTATCAGAAAACAAGAATGAATTATATATGACCACTCTCGATTTCCAAGACTCTCACGTATTTCCTTTATACTGTTCAGTAGTACTGCTTGCTGCAGCCTCGTACTCAACAGACCACCAATTATGTGCCGTCAGAACACCTTTTCGGTGTCGACTGGTGTTCACATAAGAAAGAATGTAGTAACTCCAATGTTATCTTCATTTTTTCTGACTTATGACAGACTAGCAATAATGATATACCAGATCACACTAATTTGATAGGTTTAATCTAATATGTACACATAGCTACTAAGGACTGCACGAGTGAGTTTCATTCCAAACTCAATGAACCAGTGAAATTTATGGGTTCACTTATTCTACTATACTTTCATTTCATGAGGCAATCCAATCAAGAAATTTTACACAATTCTATGGAATCTATTCCACAATATTCTAGAAGCTTATTTCTACATTTTATTTTAACTTTCAACTATTTTTGTCACTTGTTGTAGCAATCACCACTAAATGTAACAGATTAGCTAATTGTAGAGTTACATAAGCGATAACAAAGGGAATGTATTTTAATATATCTAAAAAACAAAATTCTCTCTTCCTTAAACCATGTAAAGTAACATTTGGGAATAGCCCCCCCTACACCCCTTTGAGAACTGTACATTTGAGAGGTTATTGCCCCCTTAGCCCCCACCAAGGTTAGTAAAATTTAAAAAAATAAGACATATTCATTCTAAACATATTCATTTAAATTATCACCAAAAATATTTATGAAGTGAGTTTTATTAAGCTACAATGTGTTCATGTAGTTGCTATGATATTATCCTACGGTCAGTACATTCGTTTAGTTGGTTACAATTGACTGCTTGTCACAAGTGTTAAAAGAAGTGCTGAGAGACATGTTGGTTGTCAGTGAATTGGTCTGTGGAATGCTAAGGGAGTATATGGAGCTAACTTCATCATTGCTTTTGTCCTTAGGAATTTCCTTATCCTTCTCCACTCTGACTTTCAATGGAGATGGACTATATGAAGAACTAGCTTGGTTTCTTGACTCCAAATTCTAAATGTATAGTATTAATGCACATCAGATTCAATCATTTTGGCGTAATAATAGCAGCAATAATAATAACATTTATTAAATGTTATAATTATAATAATAATGACAATAATATAAATTAATAATAATAACAAATAATAATAATAATAATAATTATTATTATTGATTCAGTCATTCTAGGCTAAAATGATGATAATAATATGAAATTTTTCTCTTTTTAACAGCCAATAATATTGTTAATTAAACTTAAAGTTATAATTAACAATATTATTGGCTGTAAAAAAGAGAAAAATTTCCTATTATTACTATTATTATTATTAAAATAACAATAATAGTAACAATTGGTGAGCGACACAGTATTAGGGGTGGATAATGCAAAATCGGGTATAATGTCATTATGTATATGTCAGTATGCTCTTTAAATACGCTGTAGGGTTCCCTTTTTCTCCTAAAAACACGGCTTTATAGGCTTGACCCCAGTTTCTTCTGATACTACAGCAATAAGCTAGTTTTACTTAAAACTTAGGCTCAAAATTGTGAGAGAGAATTCCTCCAAACACGCTTGTTTTTCTAGTCACAATAATTTTTTGCGACCGGCTACAATGACATTGAAGAAACTCGCCGTTTTTTGATGCTGCTAAGTGCCACTTTACTCAAGAGCCATTGGTAGTCAGAATAGTTTCTACAGAAACTGTCAGTACTCGGGGGAAGCTGAGATAAGTACATAATTCTATATTTATTAGCTAAAATTACAAGAATAACTCTGGCCTTTTTTCTGTTTTTTTGTAGCTGAGAGCTTGTTCAAGAGTTACTGATAGAAGCAGTCAGAATTGATACTAAAAACTTATCACTACTCAGGAAATTAAGGTAAGAAAGTAGTTATTTGCTGTATTTAATGGTCAACTGCTGTATATTATAACAATAATTATTGTAGTTTTAAGCAACATTTACAAGGCAGGCTCGCTCACTATTTGTGCTCACAAGCAATAATACTAACAATAATAATAATAATAATAATAATAATAATGATAATAATAACAGTAATAATAATAATATCAACAACAACAACAATAATAAATAATAATAGTGAATCACCGAAGGTGTGTACCCTGAGTGCTACTAAACATTACCTATTACTACAATATAATCTCAGACAATAAGAACAAGTACTCTATTGGCAATTTTAATCAGCCATCAATATAGCTCAAGCAACAAAAATGTACATGGAAATGCTGTGTTCATAAGAGAAGAAGCTAACTTGCCCAGAAACACTCACCAACGTGAAACTTCACTTCTTTCAATTCCATAATTTCCCAGAGCATAAAGCAATAAATTATTTGCTCAAGTGATTATAATCTCACTAGGGGGTGTTACCGACACAAATTGATACCTGTGCAGAGCTGTAAGCTACACGTTTTATCAATAATGAGCCAGAAATTTAAAAAAAAATACTTAAATTAACGGTTAATTATGAATATCTCCAAAATCAGAATGTGACCGACAGACAGACTGACAGACAGACTGACAGACAAACAGACAGGATGACTACTATAACCCACTTGCACATACACGCTGAGGGTTAATAATAATAATTAAAGTAAGGGAGAATCCGTATGGGAGGAAGACTAATACTAGTGCTAATCTGAGGACACGTTTCTGTGCTACCATAATTGTGCTAAACTTAAAGAGAAAATATAATAAAAACTTACCATCCTTTGTGCAAGCTTAAATTTTTTAGTAGGTTGATTTTTCCATTTAAAATATTTCTGATACCAATCTAATTGACTAAACTTGAGATTCCACCATTTTTTGTAAGCATTTCTCACAGATTTTGAAAATACCACAAACATAAGAAAGATAAAAAATCCTTGCAGAGCCACCATAATGGTATAAATATAGACTAAAGGAAGTAACGCCTCAACATTCAGAACCATGATTCCGATAATCCAAGTGAAGCTCATTATCACAACCAATGAAACTGCAGAGCGTAGCCAACTTCTGACCATCTGAACTTTTGTCTTTTGGGTTTGTTTGAGCTGATGGTGCCACATTATTCTGATAGTTATTGTGAAGAATGTAATATTGGCCAATAATATCACAATAAATGGAGCTATAATTGCCCATATGAAATTATTGTCTGCATTCAAAAAACATCTAGAAAGTACAACATTAAAAAAATAATTATACAAAATAATTATACTTTGAATAAATTCAATCATAATATTTTCTCAATTGAGATTGTCTGATGTATTGCACATCAAATGCCAATCAATAAAGATTACATTGATTTTTTTTAAAAACACAAAGTTTAATTATGCTGAATTAAGTGAGTTGTAAATAAGCTAGTGGAGTGATAAATTAAAAAAATGAACGAAAAAAACACCCAAATCTGTCTATTCTACTGAGGAAGACAATAATCAACATTCTACTGAAGTCTGAATACTCATTCATGAATACTACTTTTTCAGATCAAGTGTATTATATATTTTAATTGCATTCATAGTATATATTACCCAAACGCTATTCTGTAGCTCTCAATGAATATATTTGCCTGTTCAATTCTATGAAAAACTTCATCCAACCTATTCTTTCGACAAATGTCTCATTGTCAGTTATCTCAAAAGTCAGAGACTGACAGACAGACACACGGACAAAGCTATAACCTCTCGCGCTGCGCACTGAGGGTTAATAATGTTACAGGCAGTTTATTCGTACAAGAACTCACGCCACTTTATATCCATAGTTATTCTTGCTGAGTCCAAATCCAAGAGGAAGAGTAAGAAGCCCCATATATAATAGAGGAAGACCATAACTCACAGCAGTAAATGTAATGATGTAATTCTTTTTATTTTTGATAAACACTTGCACGAGAGCTAAATAAAGTATCACACCTTCCATTAACATCCACATGAAAGAAACTAGAAAGAAATAATGGAGTAATACTGCAATTGTTTGACAGTGAACAGGGACAGGATCTCCAGTTCGATCCACTCCAGCTACAAATAGAATTTGTCCCAGGGAGAGATTGAGGCAAACATGTATGTGAATGTAGTTCCTCATACTGTGGAGGGACCTGTGGTGTGTAGTGCAACAAAATACTAATGGTATAAATTATTCTTAAGCACAAAAATGTTATGCTAAACTAGCATTGGGATCAATTTGAAGTAAACGTATTCGCATGACAGTGATATAAGAAAAGGAGCTGCTATAAGGCAGCTGAATCCCAACCACATCCCCATAATGTTCTAATACAATCTAAAGAGGTGATATTTTACATGCACCATTAAAAATGGACACTCCTCCATACAAAAAAAATTCTCTTAGACCACTGAACAAGTACTTAACAATGCTGAAAATGCTTCCCCCAACATTCTTCCAACAATCACAGTTTGTGTGAGCTCTTGAATTGTCAATATTATAATAATGAACATTGTCAACATTACTGAACAAACTACTCTTTAATTAAGTAACATTATTTACTTAATGATAATATAAGTTATAGATACTTACCTCAGAGCCACAAATGTGATTACTGTAATTGCCATGGCAACAAGTGACACTGCCACACCCACATAGCTGATGATGGACAAGCTCAATTTCACAGAAGGTTTAAGTTGAGGTGGTTTAGGACTGAGTAAGATAGCGAAGTGAGTCAAGTGATTGCACTCACATACTGTCAGAGAGTCTGTGGATAGCATAAGATTCTTTGCACATCCTCTACTGGACCATTTTCCCGTCTTGAAAATAGAGCTATATGTAATTACAGTAGATGAATATAAGTATTTGGTAATGTGCTAGAGTGTATATTATAATATGATGGCACAAAAGTTTAGAGATCCTGAGTATTACATTATATTCAGACTTGAAAGAATATGTACCAAGTAGTTCATAATTCTAATGTGCAGGTTCATTTAATTTCACATACATAATTATTAAATATAGGCGAAGAGGATGACATCTGGATATTTTTTAATGAAATTCAACATTACTTTTTGTTTAACTCTTTCACCGGTATAACCGCCATATGGCAGTCGAGGTACCCATCGACACAAAAAGAAGTATAAGAAATGAACCGCTCACGCCATCAACTTGTTTTAAACACCAAAATAGAGCTTAAGCTTAGCCTTATAGCATATAATTTTTATTAACACGTTAACACGCAGGTATACGGTAACTAAGGAAACCATGACGTACTATTCCGTCGAATTTTATTAGCCTACTCAGCGGTAGCATGGCTTCGTGGCTGAGTGCAGATGGTGTTGTTAGTTTGTTGTTCGACGACAAGTTTAGATTATCTGAAGCGGAGAGCGATGAAAGGGACTTGCAAGAGAGCAGTACAGATATTTTTGCTTTCATTGGAACTCCAACAGTTATTTTTAGGGAAGTGGAAGCTTTAGAAGATGCTGTGCATTCTTCTGATGATAGCACTTGCAATGGGTCTGAATCTTCAGATGCTGAAGGTGAGTCATAAACACTGGGCATGCATTAGATAAAAATTTGCTATTGTTATAATTATTTCTTCTGAGAATGACTGAATCATTGGTTTCTCATTGAATAACAGCTCATTTATTACCCATGATAGAATACGACAAACTTTCATACCTAACTGTGCTCGTAATTTCTAAGAAAACACAAGTAGTCTCCAGATCATCCATAAGTAATTGATTCTATTAAATACACTACAATAATTAATTTGAACAGGTAAAGCAGTAAGAGGTTGACTAACCTTAATACTTTCAGAGTGTTCAAATGTAATAGTGACAGATGATGTTTGTAATTCATAGTTACTTGTAGTACACAGGCTTGTTCCACACTGTATGGATGAAGATACTATATCAGGACCTAATGAACTAATTATACATAATAAAGATTAAAGTAATACTTATTCCATTAGATAAAACTCATCACATACCTTTCATTATTTAACCGATAAGAGAACATGTCAGATACATTTCTATATATAGCTGAAATAATTTTAACAATACCATCACCATCATCAAATGCTTTCAACAATTCCACAGGAATTTTCAGTGTTATTAGCGGTCCAGTGAGACGAGGAAAGTCTGAAGAATTGATAGCAGTAACTGTTGATGAAGTAATATTGTTCAAGTATATTATTTTGTTATGTATTACTGCAAAAAATATAAGAATATTAAAGATAAAGAGAATTATACTTGATGAAATGATAGTATTCCAGGTTATTACTTTGCTATACAATATACTGCAATGACAACATTAGTACTAGTGATGTGCTTGAGCACAAATGGTGAGCGAGTCTGTTAAACAATTGATTTTACCTTCTAACACTCAAGCTACCAAGAAAAAGTCTAGTTTTTAAATTATATACATTAAAGGGGTTTCAATGCCACAGAAACCACTCCCCTTAACTGTTTGAATTGAAATAATTGCAACCAAAAAAAGTCACATTATTTAAACTTCTTCTTTGTGATATTCTTTAGCAGGGGCGGCTCCACCAATTTTCAAGTGGCCAGGCCAGGAAGGGTGTGGCCAACATGGACAGAGAGTGGAAGTAATTAATACAGTCAAAGGATGCATATACAGTATGTGCTAGTTACAAAATGTATGTCTATATAGTATTAACTAGCTAACTATGTTTGTAAAAATTATGTTCATATTAATTTATGAATTTAATGTTAATAGAAATATTTACTATTGCAAGTAATTTAGCTCAGTGACGATGATTGGTAGTGAAATAAATACAAATCTTAACAATCTCAGATTCTTGACGTCTGCATACTGACTACTGTCTTTACCCGAATAAATTTGGCTGGTGTGGAATTTCAGGCAAATAATTTTAACAAATACTAAATCCGTAGAGCAATATAACTATCCAAACCACGCGGTCACACCAATTTGTCAATGTGGTACGTCCACTAAAATACGAATTCGACATTATTGATATTACCACACCTACACATTAAGTTGGAGCCTCAAAAAGTGGCCAAGCTCTGGCATAATATGGGTAATGATCTATAAACCAGAGGATTCTCTTTAGTGAAGTTTAGGGTGGGCTTGAACTGAGCTAACACAAAATACCAGAGGGTCGGAGTACAAATGACATGCGCCATACATATATATAAACTAGTGGTGTGTTTGAACACAAATGGCAGGTGAGCCTGCCCTGTTAGGTTGCATATGATGTATTTTACCTGAAGAAGCTTATTATTTCATGATGACAATACTAGAATATTTATATATATATTATTTGACCATTAATTATAGCAAAAAATACAGAACTAATTTCTTACCTAACTCTTGAATAATCTCTCAGCTACAAAAAAAATAGGCCACTGTTATTTTTGTAATTTCAGCTAACAATTATAGAACTACACCCTATATCTCAGCTTCCCCCGAGCAATGGTACCTTCTTTAGAAGCCATTCTGACTACCACTGGCTCTTCACAACCAACAAGCGGCACTTAGCAGTTCCACAAAAGGTGAATTTTGAATTTATATCCAGTAAAGGGTCATCAATGCCATAGTATCCTGTCACAGCAACATTGTGTGACTTGAAAACATAAGTGTTTACACAGGAATTCTCTCACAATGTTGAGCCTTAGTTTAAAGTAAGACTTACTTAATGCGGTAATAATTGGGATCAAGCCTAAAAAAAGTCTTTTTTTTAGGATAAAAAAAGGCACACACATGCACGTTTAAGGGACATATTATACCATTCTTACATACATATATATAACATATGCCCAATTTGGCATTATCCACCCATAATACTGTCTCGCTCACTTTGCTCGTTCGCCAACAAATATCCTTAATTCTCAATTAGACACCACCGTACAATATCTCACTCGCTTCGCTCGCTCGCTAATAATTGAACATTTCACTATAAATATATTATACTTACCAAAATTAAGTGATTGAAACACTAGCGGTATTGACATAAAAGCTAAAAAGTTATCTTGAATTGAAAGTAAAGTAATACCAGCTGCCATCAAGGCTCTAGCAGGAGTTTCCTTTACACAAAAAAATTGAAATTAGTGCCACATCTTATTACATGTCATGTTAACTCACTGTATTTTGTCTATAGAGTATTTGAATGCCCAGGAAAACTATTTGCTACACAACAATAGTTATATACGGCAATTAGATAAATACAGTATTAATTGTATGACTTACTTCTGCTATAGCTTGAGAGAGAGACATATTTTCTAATCTGGCCATTCTATTCCCATAAATATATGTCAATGTTAGTATGTTCACCTCAGCTGAGCCAGTGGTCAAGTTCCGCAGTACTTGCACACCGTAGTCTGTAAACTATATAAGTATATGAATCGTGACGACTAATCCTCACTGGCTTACTCAATAGAACATAAAAGTAACATTATGATGAAAATTAATACATTACTCTCAATGAGAAAATAATATAAAAAATAATTTTACCCACCGTGACATTAAAAGCCACTGAAAGTTTCTGACTGGCCAATATCTGCAGTATCATTATGAACAGTTGTGAATTGAAATGAGATCACAGGATACACCTTACCTTATCATTAGTAACACTCTCTAGAGCAGTGAGGTACTCCATGTCTGATAAATTATTATTTCCTACTAATGGAGAATTAGTACTTATGTCATTTTTTGACTCATGTGGTGAAATAGATGATGCTATCGATGCCATTCTAGTGGTAGGACTCATTGATGACCACAACATTGTATTGAAAATTTGACTATATAGGTCATTAAATGATACAGAATCTGTTGTAGACTGGGTTAATATTATAGACAAATAATTGCCAGTAAGGGGAGTTGGTAAAGAGATCTCAGTTTGTAGGTTGTCACCTAGACTGTAGTCATAAGAAGTAGACTTAATATTTCCCATTCTATCATCTGCACTATCTAGAGTGGTGATGCTGCTGTCTATTTCATCTATTTTTGTCGTAAGAATAGCTGTTGACTTCAATGAATTAGTTTGTATTGTGGTTGGTGAGGGGGTTACCATTTCTTCAGTGGGAGTGGCCATACTTATGAAATCACCTGATGAAAATGTAGGATGTATACTATTAATTGAGATAGAATCACTATTGAGTGGTGTGTTTCTTATGTCTGATGAAACATTGCCCAATAAAGAAAAATTGTAATATTCAGTAATTAGTCCTCTGGACTCTGTCCTTCCAGTATTTGAGATAGATTCCTTCCCAAAAATCAAGCCTTCCATATAATTACAGTATTGTCCTAATCCAGCATTGCGGACATGATTTGCAGGCCATATTTGTGAGCTGATGAGATGGAAAATAGTTAACAAAAGTGCAGAAAAAGTGTAATAAACTTACTTTAATTGAGTTTCATTGAAGCTTTCATGCAATAAGTTAACTTTGATTTTTTGAGACTGTACAATATTAATAACGATATCATCTAAAATCCACACATCTCTAGAAATTGAACCGGAAGAAATCTGACTAGTTTGAAGCCAACGAAATCGAATAGAGTCACTGTTATTAAAACCACATAGACTGAGTCTAACTGTATTAACTGAACCTCTAATGACGTCAAACATTCTATATCCTCTAATGCTAAAGTTATTATAATCTCCAATAGGAATAGAGAGACTACTATTACGATTGTCACGATATATAAACTTAATAGGAATCCATTCATTTGGTAGAGAAGATAATTGGTATGAGAATTCCACTCCTTCGTTAAACCCATTTATTGTATTACATGAATTATTCTTAAATATTACCATAAATGATATATCTCTGTAAAATGGTACAAACAAGGGAATAAGATGTATTTTCTCTCTTTCACAGGCTTTTTTTTTAAACAATACAGAATTAAAAATGGGATTTTTATGACAGGAAATATCAATATTCTCATTAACCAGCTGTTCTCTGTGTTTAACCCTTTCCAAACTGAAAAGGGGACAAGAAATGTAGGATTTTAAGCTGTTCACCTAAATCCTGACTAACTCAAACAGTAAAATTTTGTTAATTACAATGTATATATAATATGAAACTACTTTAGTTTTGCTTTCAGATTCTCTAACCACAAAACCACAGGTTGCCATGGAAACGAGGTTCTGCTGATTAATTTTGACGAGCTATAAGATCATGTGTATATGGAACAATAAATATGGTTACACTGTTTTACATTCATAATTTCTTAATTCTTCTATTTTGTAACTATATTAGACACTTACAGTTGCAGAATTAGGTACTATTATCAGAAACTCTACAGATTATTTACTGTATTTAGGTACATAATCATACATATTGAAATAATCAGCTCAGTTTGATGCAAGAAAATAGCTCAGATTCGTGTTATTTTGAGTTGGCTAGTGCTTCTTAGAGTTTATTTGCTCTGATATAGTTCAAAACATATCTCTTGATGGAGTAAAAATTCCTGTTGAGCAGGAGTAGTAGCATCAATAGTAGTATGGAGAAGCACACCGCCTAGAAGAGAGGTACTCACATGAAATTAGCAATGAAGAGCCATTTTGAGTAGTGCAATCTACTAAGGGGCAGTCTTCAAAGCGCTCTCAGCATTCAGCTCTGCAAAAATTAAGCACTTCATCTTGACACTCTTCATATAGCACCAACAAAGTCATCACTTCCATCGTTGTGACGTCTCATCACTTCTCTCAGCCGTAACTTGAAATATTTCTATTACTACCCCTTCACAAATCATATCATAATGACGGGAAATTTAAGCTGAATTTGTTAATTTAGATAATAACGCTTATACGTGAAGTATGCGTGAGAAAATGGGTCGATCTAAACCCCAGTACGACAGGGTCAATTCAACCGCTGTCTGTCATTAAAGGGTTAAAGGGTGGGGCACAGGGGAAGGAGAATGTCAGTTAATTTTAATTAAGTTTTGGTGAAATTGTCCCAGAATGTTGGGACAATTAATTAAGCGACCACAGTTACATAAACATTACTTCATGTATTGACCTCAGACTCAATAGTGCACTTTCTTTCGTGGTCATGTGCTTCGTAGAGATTGTGCAGGTCTACAACATCAGAAAAACTTAATTGATTGGATTTCAGCATTTCACACAAATATGATAAAAGTTACCAGATGTTCTCCAAGAAGGGCTAGTTAACGAGACTAACATAATCATATAGGGTGTTCATATATTATGTTCATGTGATTTAACCCTTTCCCTGCCGACTTTTTTCAACAATTCGGCCGTCTTTTAGAATTCTAATTTGATTTTTGATTTCTACCTCGTAGCAACTGCAAAAATCCACAAACAAACAGACAGGCATATAAAGTAGGTAGCTATAGCCTTATAACAAGCAAAATAAGCTTCTAAAAGCCTGAAATAAATCAGAACCAGTCCATCTTATAGCAAGTTTCGAGGAGACTCCGAGGAACTAGCCCGATCGATTGCTCCTGATGTCCTGCAGGAAAAACTTTATCCATATTCTTCCAAAATGCTGAGGGACTCTCTATAGGCTTCATACATTCTATTCTGAGTGTTTCAAGTCTGTAGGTAACATAAAATTTGGGCGCTCGGCATCCTGAAAATTCTCGGTCAAAAAAAAATCCTCAATCTCCATTTTTCAGACATTTAAAAAAATGCTTAACCTGCCCGTAAGTGTTCAATATTTTTTTAAAGGAAGTAGAATGCTAATCTAATTCAGAGAATGCGGACCTGTTCTCGCCCGCATATATATGGTTATGGTGTTGAAAGGGTTAAGTCTGGGGAAGATCGAAGGGGTATGGGGGTACGAAGGCAGCCAGCCCCCTCCTCCCAACCAAGTTATTGAAAATTTATAAGGACATTTAATATACCATATGCCAATACAGGCAATACAGTTCACAGGACAGCTTGCATGCTAACTTACCCTTCACTCTTAAAATAGTACAATCAATCATAATACTTTATAAAAAATTTGGTAAGTTGTCAGCTAAACATGTTTGGGCCTCTCCCTGTCGCTACTCAGCCTGAAAAGAGTCCATTGACAACCATAACAAAATATGTAGACTGCCTTGACAATTAGAATTAACAAAATGTTTACAAGAATGTAGAGGCTAACAAACTAGTTATTGACACATTATACATTAATATACGATTTTGTTATTGTTGACATTTTCAGGCTGTGCTAACGCTGATTAGCCCTTGTAAGCATAAACCATGAACTTACAAGGAAGGTGTTTTATTGCAGGAGATTAGAAGAGGCTGTTCCTTATAGCTTATTTGTTGAGTAGGTACAGTATAGCCCCGACCGTTATTCCATAATACCTGCTTCCTTCTGGCACTGCCCTTACAAATGTAAATGCCACTACACAAAATACAAACACGTAGTAATCACCACAGGTTTAACTTTCATCATCATCACAGTGCTGGCTTTATACACTCAAAAAGTTGTATCAATTTCCAAAGTTCAGGCAAGGTCTCATTCTCTAGGGTATTATAAATCACTATTTTGTGTGACTAGATAATTCTAGCGTCAACCACAGTAAACAATACTAAAACACACAGCTAACTGTTTCTTTTTATATTACTTTGTTTCTTTCAATTTATACTGGTATACTTACTCAGATTCACTATTAGAATTCTGAAGAAAATTTATAAATACACAATTGCAAGCTCCTCCGCCATGCTCCTGCTGTTCAAATAAGTATAGACCATTTCTATTTGCAAAATTTTCCTCGTTGCTGTCAGGATAGCTTAAATTGTACGATACTCTCGTTTTTACTTCACTTGAGATAGTAAGAGTAGTAGTATTGAAGGGCCAATCTCTTTCATAGCCGTAAGTCAATACGACATCGGTATTTGTTAACCCGTTGTTGCCACCGTAGCAATCAGAAACTGATGTAGGAGGACGCACAAATACATGAGTCGGGAGCGCCGACAAAGCCTGTGACACAGCTACAGCTAAGAACCAAATAAGAACCATTCTAAACTTCAATAAATATGATTTCAATTTCCAAAGAAAACTGATGATACTACTCCAGAGAGCCCTAATATTTATGGCGCAAGGTAGCAAAGGATCAGGAAGTGAAATAATTAAATTTAAAATTAGAGGAATCCTTCTGATGTGGTTATCTTCCTCAATAAACAGTTATTTCAAGAAAGTGTCACTATTTTGATAGTAATAATTTATATTATGGACAAACAGGGTAGTCTTGATTTATGTTATCACTCCGTACTGTCTTTATTTGTTTATTCAACTATTTATTATACATTTTTATGTAATCATATATCGATCTATAAGAAAATAGCTGAAAAGGAAATATGAAACATAACTGTTGGCATATCGTCCTGTAAATAAAATTGGACAAGTTTCTCTCTAATTCAATTGCTTAATTGAGTTACTCACAGGAAGTGGAACTATAGTAAATGACCTCAAGGAGCCATGTTTTATTAAATAGTGAGTAAAGTTTACTCTTGCCATATTTAGGAAGAGTCCATTTTAGATAAACCTAACACTTGTGCTATCATTAAGGTTTCTAAGTGTGACTAAAGAAAATATGTTTTTTTAGTCTATCTGTCTATTTGTACATGGTAGGCTTTTTTATCAATGCAGACTTTACAAAACAAAGCAAGGAAAAAACAAATTAATGTGGAAGCCATTTCTTAAAGTAGATATTAATACTTGATAGCAGCTAAAACCAATCTTAATTTTATTCATTATGATGAAAGTATGAAATATTTGCTATAATAATATAACTAATATTTCATACTTTCATCATGATGAAAAAAATTAAGATTGATTTATGTTATATTATTATATTATATTTATATATTTTATTATATATGGTTCAGATAAACTGATAAACATTATTTCAAATAATTAATTTTGATATAATTATAACTCAACATATATTTAATGTTTACATAACAGCTAGAATTAATCTTAATTTTGTTCATCATGATGACAATATGAGTATGATAATATAGTACATATATATACATATATAGGTTTGCACATAAACTCATTTAAAACATTATTCTAGACTTTTTTTTTTCATTTTGATTTAAGTTTATGTGAACCATTAGCTATAGCAACTTTTATATGAACTTAAAAAGGTAAGGACTGAGCAGTCCAACAAAGGCTTAATTCATTACCTGCATGATATTCATGACATAAATAAAATAAATTATACTTTGGTTAATAGAAAGAGATAATTACATTTAGCTACAACAGACACCATTACTTTTCCTCATCATTCATTGGAATTGAATCAAATCTAAAGAGACTAAATATATTTCTCTGAGTAATCATTATGTGGCATAAGAATGAAGACTATACCAGAGGGTAAGTATTCAGTATCTTCATCAGAGGCCATGTTATGTGAGGAAGTATCTCATCTTTTACCAAGACTATATCATATGTGGCAGGCTATAGGAAAACAGACCACTTCACTCAAAAATTGAAAAATGAGTTATTATTATTTTTGAAAAGTACAAAAAAAATTCCATTTAAATGGTCCTTAAATCATATTCTAAATCGCTTCCCTAGGGCGAGTAATAAACGCCAGAAGAGGATAGCCAGAGTAAGCGTTATTGGAGAAAACGGCACTTAAAATTTTTGAGGTAAGTTTCCGTATTCTAGAGTTACCTCCGCATCACGTAGTAGTTTCGCGCGAACTGCCACGTGGTGCCCAGGGGCGTGGTATCTTGACAAAAAAGTGAACAAGAAAAGTTTTGTTGTGTTTTGCGAAGTTTATAGTCGGCTGTTAGCTTGGAGTTGTTCTAGTGTAAGCGCAAGGAGTGGAGCCTCCTTTTGAAGCTGAGGCTTAACCTTGCAAAAACAAAAACAAAAATCGGTAAGTATCCTACAGTCATTCTTAGCTAGTCTCTGTGCTATTTTCTCTAATGCACTACCCAAGTTATCCTTAGCCAGTCTGTGTGCTTTTGTTCACTAATGTATACTACCAATTTTTTTGTGTTGTAATATTACTTCCTGTTATGACAACTACTTAACTAAGCACAATGTTAGACACTAATTTGAATTTAGTTTTAATACAGATAGTATAATTACAAGTTGAACAAAAAAAATTCCAAAGTGAAGGATGAGTCTAGGACCAAAAGTGGCAGGTATTGAGGAATAAAAAGTTTATATGAAGGCATTAAATAGAGTAATAAGTTAAGTATAATAGCAAAACTCAATGTTTTGTGCATGTTCTTTTATTGTGACCAAATTCTTTACATATTATGCTACAAATTATTTACATAGGCTACAAATTATTTACATAGGCTACAAATTATTTACATAGGCTACAAATTCTTTGTTTCTTTTGTGGTGGTGGACAAACTTCAGCATCACATACTTCAGTTGAGTTTGGACCTTTGTACTAAGAGGTGGAAGCAATGGACTGCAAGGCCTACTGGAGGGCAACGGAACTGAGGGCAATGGGCAAGTCAAATCTCTTTCCAAATCTGGACAGTATTATAGAGATACCATGTTGACGTTCAAGGGACAATGACTTTGGAAGAACAATAGATGGAAGATCTGCAGAATTTGGAGCCCATGGATGCTTTAGGAGTGTCTCACTAGGCAATGCATCACCCACAGTATTGCTTGAAGAAGCAAGTTGTGACAAGGCATCATTGACCTCTTCCGTCAGAGTTGGAGTTTCAACCACAGTCCCATTATCAGCTTCTTCTGTATCACACAAATTACTCTCTTCATTTTCCATTACATCAGTAATTTCAGGTTGATCATCGAGTTCAGCACCAGGGCTATGCAAACTTAAGCAATCTACAGAAAAATCAATTAATTCATTTATTGTGAAAAAAAAAGTTTTATTTATAAAGATTTCTGTAAAAATAATCCTTTACTTACCTCTATCATCATCAGAATCATCATTTTCACTTGAATTGTCACTTTATGGTATGGTGAAATAGTCTTCAATAACATCCTGTAAGGCCTCTTGGTCACCAGCACTAAATTGTTGTATGAGTTGATAACATCAGAGACGTTCTTAGCAGCCCGATCAAATTCCATTTTTAAGAAACCACAGCTGCTTCGTTAATTGCCAAGTAACTGGGAATTACCCTCGCAGGTAAGGGAAAAGCCCGCGCTCAATTGAGAGATACTAAAAGGTTTTGTGAACTTCAGCGGTGCGCTGGCTTTGAAGATAACTGTATTGGGAGCTGAAACTTGGTACTAGTGTAAGTTAAGATCTATACATACTGATATACTAAAAAAAAAAGAAGAAAACACCAAACTTGATTTGAACCGCTTTATGGGTCTGTACCTTGAAATGATTTTGTGAGTGAAGTGGTCTGTTTTCCTACAGCCTGTCCCATATTAGGAGAGAAACCAAAAGCCACCAAAAATGAGGTGTCAACAGGAGCTAAGACGTGCTATTTAATTTATTTATCAGTGCCAACATGAGAGAGAGAGAGAGCGGTCTACACTAATTTGGATTTAACATTTTTTTAAACCATTGTCAGAAAACCAGTGCAAGGGGGTCCCTAAATGAGCACAAATTTTATTGAGCATAGCCAGGAATCCTTCGAAGGAGAGGTGTGTACAGAGTTCTAGGTATACAGCTCATTTAGCAAAGTACACTGCATAGACTTTGACTCTAACGGACTTTAAGGGGATTGCCTCTGAATATCAAGAAGGGATTAGCAAAATCTACTTCATAACTGTCAAGAGGAGGGGCAGGAGTCACTCGACTGAGCAGAAGGAGGCCCATACATTGATTAGTAGGCCTGTATGAGAGAGTGAAATTGTTGAGAGAGAGAGGTAAAAGAGTATGTAAGTGATTGAGAGAATTGGAGTCTCGAATTCTGCTGGCACCATAGACCAACTGATCCTGTGATAGGATGACATCGAAGGATGCGAGGTCATGATAGGCTGGCAGTAGTTTACCTGACTTCAGACCACTAAGGATGTCACTGTAAGAGTTGAGTTTCCTTCAGTAAGATGTCTCTCAAGAATGCAAAGTCACATGGCTTTGCATTCTTGACAGGATAATGTAGAAGAAAGGTTCTGAATTGCAGCTGGGCAGCGACAATTCTTTACTAAATGTTCGATAGCCAGTATCTAAATAAATCAAGATAATGAGGAATAACAACTACATTAGTTGATTGGTTGAAAAGTGTTAAGTTACACATTGATAGGTCAAAGATCAGGAAGTTCAATAGACCTTATTATTTGGTGATGGCCAACTGAGAGGAGGACTTCAGCCAGGAAGAACTGTCCCATCATAGGCTAGAATCATGCAGTTCACTGGGAGTGGCCCTACAACCAGCCTAATATGGAGGATTCTCAAACAGAGACATGTATCATTTGAGCCAGCTCCCTGTATGACTGATGGTCATAAAAATCTTTAAAGCTGATGGAGATTTAATAATCCAAGCAGAAATGATCTGTGAATCAGTCCAAACAAGCAGTTGACCCTTGCAGGAAATAGAAAGGTCTTGAGGGACAGAAAGTAGCAACTTGGAAAGTAGTATGGCTGTGATCAACTCCAATCTTGGAATAGTGAAAAATTTTAAGTCAAGCAACACGTGCTTGACATAGCATATTTATGTATCAATGATAAAGAGAACAGCATATGTGCTTAGAACCCTCATTAAGATTGTCCAAATGGTTTGCAATATTTATTATAATTGTGTATGGACATTTCTTACATGTACTGTTTGGAAATAGTTCAGAAATATTTACATCAATAAGAAGAAAATTGTAATAATTCAAAAAAGTTTTGATAAAACAAACAATGGTAATCATTACAGCTGTAAATATCTGATAAGCTCATTGTAAAAATTATAGCACAAACCCACCATATTCACACCAAACAGGTGGTGTGAAAGCCCGCCATCAATGCATAACGTGTCCTTCACACTTTTCACCTAGTGTAAATGCACACTTAGCATGAAATTCACACCCATTACCAAGTGTGAAATCTATGAGCACACCAGCATAGACTCCTTACCGAATATAATTATATTCATGTCGAAGTCTTGTGTGCTAGTTAAGAAAGCTGGCAAAGAGTTTGCACTGTAAACCAAAAGGTGTGTAGTTCACACCAAATTAAGCGTGAATCACTTGTAACAATAGTCACATCAAAATATGGTGTGATGCGCACACCTCATTGTTTGGGTGTGAAGTACACACCAAATTTAGTGTGAATTCTCACCACAATCACTATGAACTCATACTTACATTAATGCTGAATTATTTTAAGTTACATTGATTCTAGTAATACATATCAACATTTTTTTTTCCAAAAAGAGATTGGTGTAATCCCAGATCTCATTAATAAGACAACTAAAATCTTAGTCAACTCTCTTATCTAGCACACAAGTGTACAAAACATATAAGGTAGATTACAATGATAATAGCATTGGTTTTTGCCTGCACATGAATACAATTAATGTTCGGTAAAGGGTCCATGCTATTCCATTGAGTGTGAATTTCACACTAAGTGTGCATTCACACTAGGAAGAAAGTGTGAAGGACACACTATGCATAGGTGGTGGGCATTCACACCACCAGTTTGGTGTGAATTAGGTGGGTTTTCACGCTATAATTTTTACAGTGTGGTCTCTCATCAGCTCATTGAACTCTGGGATTCAGACTTAAACATTCATGAATCTCTTTTTAACAATAATGTTGATATCATAATGATTTAATACAACCCAATGTTTAAAATAAAAATAACTTAGCATTCAACTTATAAGTACATACGTACTTCACACTTAATATGGTGTATACTTCACACCAAAATGATGAGGTGTGCACTTCACACCATATTTTGGTGTGATTATTGTTGCAAGTGATTCACACTTAATTTGGTGTGAACTACATACATTTTCATTTACACCAGAAAATAATTTATTTATATTGTAAGAAATCATACAATATACCAATAATAATCCTATATACAATAATGTATTATTAAATCCGTAATATGAAATGGTCAAGAGTTGGAACTGGTCTGTATGAGTTTATAATTTAGTTTGAGTATCAATATAAGAAGAGGTGATAATACAACTGTTCTGAGTCTAGGCATGCCTGAGTTGGAAGGTATGTAGGACATCATTGCACTAATTATATCACCTAATATTCACTCCTTGTCATCCTATCAACTTTTCTACAATACTTTGACTTACTGAGGTCTATCTTTTTTTCATGTTTTTTTTAAGTGCTTAGAGCACACTTTGATCTACACTAACCATTAAACTGACCAATCACAAGGAAGAAAACAAGTGTAAGATGACCACAAGCATTCTCACTAACTAAGCATTTATAACAAGTAAACTAGCAACACAAAATGCCAAAGTTTCAGCTGAAACTGCAGCTACTGAAAACTACCACACAAGCAACACACAAGTACACACACAAAGAATACAAAAACTGTATTTAATATTGCTGTGGAGTATAGTTCCCACAAAAGCAGTTAATGATTTACAATGACTCCTAAAAAAGTTTCAAAAAATGATTTCTATAGCCAGTGCACAATTGAAAGGAAATTAAAAAAAACTGAAAGTTGGTAGGTGTTATATTAAAAAAAATTATACTATCTATTTTAAAGTAAATCTAGATAGTATAATTTTTTTTTAATCCCTTCTTCTGTTGTAATTGTGATTATACATTCCTCCTTGTACATTTGTAAGAGATTGCTATAAAAGGCCAGAACATCTTTGATGCTCTTTTTGCACCTAGTGTGTACTAATATTCATCCAACATTCTAAAATAATAATATGCTCCTTGGTTAGGGGGTGAAAGGAGTATTGCTGTAGACCTAAACTAAAAGCATCTGAGTAAGGTACATTATAGCAAGGGTAAAGTTTAGTACAGCTAGTTAACAAGACCTTCTGATCTGAATGATTTGGTAAAGGGTGAATTTAGTAATTGCTCAGCTACATTGGTATTGCATTACATAAAGCTTTACATCGTACAATACCTTACAACAAATATAGCAATTAAGATAAATGACATGTCCACTCAAGGCTTGAAGCATTTCACTGGCTCAACACTGTTTACTGCAGCGCAATTTGTACACATTATACCATGTAAGGCCCCCTCATGCACATACAACCAGTAAGCTATGGTTGTGATTTCCTTTACAACCATATCAACAAAGTTGTCTCCAAACAAGAAACTAATTGTGACAGTGTCATGTAACTATAAACAGTTCCCATAGCACTTTTTTCAACTATCATCAACTGATAAGGAATATTAATCCCAGCAGAGATAGTTTAGCCCCTGCATTTAATAAGCTTATTTTAAATCGTTATACAATATTGACCAATCAGATAAGTCTATCTGAGAGAACACCAGTATCATCAGTACATACAAGTGGCTTTCAGCCAGCTGGCAAGGATGTAGATGTAGCACCCCTCAGGTCTCTTGTTCTCTCTTGTGTACAGCCTTGACATGACATATACTTATCCTAAATTTCTCAAACAAACACAGAAACTTGACAAAGATTTTGAGGATTGGTTCATCTGAACTTGGTGGGCACCCTTTGGCAGGTCAAGACTTGATAACACTTTAGCTTTCCATGATCTCAAGTATGACAACATTAACTTGAAAGTAATGTGCTGTTTTACTTGTGAGGAAATGGTGTTCATTACACAAATAATGCAAAAAGTTACCTATCCTGATCTACAACATAAACACCAAAAAGGTAAGACCCAAAATCTTTCTTTTCATGTTCAATAAACTATGTATGATCCCAATAGACTATATTCTATGCTTCATTGAGCCGATTATTTTATATGCTTATAAATACATATTCATCATAGCTGTAAGAATTCTATAGATATATCTTTCGTTATTTACTCCACACTCTTAGCATTATATCCTCATAATAACTCATCATCCACATCACTTTAAAAAAATTTTTTTCAAAAAGCATAAGCAGCAATTTCCCTTGTTAGTGCATATGTAACTTTTCTTAGCTAACAGTCAATGTACATATATCCTAAATACTAACTTGCTCTCTAGCAAAACAACATGTTTATTAATAATCCTGGTTCCTATCCACTGATGCTGCATGTTCCTTGAGTTCTTATTTCATGATGTATGTGTATAGTCTGCAATGAAAAAGACATCAATTATAGTGGGATACGAGACTAAAATTGTTGTGGCTGTATTCTTGCGCTACCGTGCTTCCATGATAGGTATTCACCCTTCATTGTTTCAACAGCCATTGAAAAAACCATGAAGAATTGCCGAGTCCCGTTTATGGCTTCAAACAGATGGAAGCCACAAAAATCCACACAGGATAAGTTTGCACTAGTTCCAGGTACAACAACATTGCATAATGACAATGCAATCAATTCTTGTTTACTCTATATAACTGTCAAAGTTTCTTTCAAGAAGAATTGTTGAAATGTTTATTTTCTTTCATCCACACATTAAAATCTTAAAATCAAGTTTTCTAAGAGAAGAATAGCTAAGTATACAATGCATGAAGACCAGGTTTTAAGGCAAGTTGTGTCTGGTACTCCATAAGTTGATGAAGTATTATTGGAAGATAAAGTACTATTGTGACTTAGACTTGTGTTAATTCATAGTATTATAAGATATTAAACATGGAAGATAGTGTGACTAACAGCATAGAACAGACATGAATTGAGGAATTATTACATTTTTAACTTATTTTAAATTGGTTCAGTAGTAGACTAGCAAAAGTGTATCCATGTGTATCACCACATGCTTGTGCCAATCAAAACTCTCAGGTATGATTGCTAGGATACAGGCAACATAAACAACAGCTATGTAAATGCTTTTTGCGACTAATTACAAAGAAACATTTAAAGTGTACATGTGTGTTTTGTGTGTATTTCAATTGAGGAATGAAAGTCAAATAGTTATAGTTATAAATTTAGATACCATGAAGGGTAAAAGTGAGTCAAAATATAGAGCCAGATGAATTTATCCCTAGCAGAAAAGACGAATGTAGGCATTTTAGTTATTGTGGAGAATAAGTAATAGTTAGAGCATACGCGCTTAGGTACTGGTGGATTTAGTGCACTGAAGCCCAAGGGCCGTAGGCCCGAGGGCTTTGTGCACTAAATCCACCAGTACCTGAGCGCATGCTCTAACTATTTTAGAACCCGTTTACCCAAAGCCGGCCCAGTTTCCACTAGCAACTTGGTTTATCAGCATTTTCACACGGCGTCAAGCGAATTTCCGGCCCAAAATAAAAATTCAATTAAAATTCAATTGAAGCACACCTGGCAGGTTTACTTTAGCATTGTAGCTGCCAGCTGTTATCTCCAGATCTAACTCTACCCTGGGCAGCTCTGCTCTGTGGTAAACAGTTAAGCAGCTAGCTATGGTAAATTCCTGGGTATGAGCTGTCAGCAGGAGAGTTGTCCGAACTAGGATGTGAGAGGGTAGTAGACCCTCACATATCATATCCAGGCCTCACACAGCTTTATCCGGCCTATTCTATTAAACTAAAACTCAAAAATAGCAATACCCCAAGGGTGGTTAGTATGCACAGTTTATATACCTAAAGGCAAAAAATAGTGCACACTTACCAAGTTAGTACACCTAGTAACAATATAGCAACGGGTTCTAAAAATGAGTTAGTGGATTCACACCCACTTAACCACACCCACATGTCCATTCATAAAAAGACAATATATAAGTTTATTTATATCAAATGAACCTAAAAATTTAGTCTATGCTCTGAATTTCCAATGAATTCCAGTTGCTACTGCTACATTCCAAGCAATTCAGTACAAGCGGATTTATATCACAATGCAAATAATTTTATAAACAGTCAATCAGTTGGTTCATGTCAAATAAACTTCCAATGTGACATAACTGTGATGCTAAATTCCCTGCATTAGTTATCTCTTCTCACTAAAATCTTTCCAGCATTTAGCATAGCTTCTTCTTTTCTTTTTTTTTTCTATTCTTATTTACTTCAGAGGATGTAAATGTTACACTTGCTCTCACTTTAGCTACTCTGAATGAAACACTGAAGGAGACCCTATATCTACTCATCCCTGTAGCTATAGAAAAGCCTACAAGACACCTCCAGCCCGGGTCCACCTCCAGTCTGGGTCCACCTCCAGTCCGGTCCCCATTCCAAAGCTTTACGACACTGGAATTTTTCGCCGACCATACTGGGTTAGACCACTCATGCACGGGTTACCGCCTCTCTATTGTCCTCTCTACTGTTATTCTCAGCCCAATTAGCAGGATGAAGATGAAAAACTTGCTCAATGTCAGTTGTACAGTCATTAAGATAATATGATGTGAGTCCTGTTCTTGTGTCAGGGAACAAGTGTGTATGTAAGTTCAAAAATGGTGTGTGTTTGCTAAAGAATAGCACAAATATCTCTTAAAACATTAACTAACCATTAAATATTATTAGTAGTAAGCATTCAAATTTAAATTTCAGTCAGACCTGCTCACTCCACACTTGTGCTGAAGAACATCACTAGTATATGTATGCAAAGGTACATATTCCCCTTAAACACACGAGCAGCGAGCTCATTTTTCTCCTAAAAGTACAGCTTTTTTAGGCTTACCCTCACTTTCTTCTGGTACTACAACCATAAACAAGTCTTGTTTTAGGGTAAGTCTTAAAACTGAAAAAAATTCCTTCAAACTTGTTATTAACAAGTACTAGAGGACCTAGCATGAATTTGTGTGATTAGAAGAAGATAACTCAATTGGTCTAGGCTAAATTTACTCCAAGGAACAATTTAATATATGTGCCAAAAGCTCAATCTGGGACAAAATGCTACAACATTGTTATCTCTAATGATGCAATTAGCATGCATGTGTATGCACTATTTAAGCAGTAGCAAGTCCTGAATTTATGAAAGTAAAAACAAAACAAAAAAGGGTAAGCATGCAGGTGCTCGCAAGAGTCACTGATTCTAGTTGACCAAATCATGTAGCATCTTTCACATACTCTAAAAATAGTCATTTTAAGCACTTTGTAGAAAGTCTGAAACTGCAATGGTTTAGTAGATATAGTGAAATCTCTTCTGATTATATGGGATATGGTCATTTGGGGCATTTCACCCTGCATATAGAGCCTTTGGCACATATCACAAGTTATTCCTTGGGGTCAAATTTTCCTAGAACAATTGACGTATCCCCTCTAAAATATTAAGTGCATACAAATAATGTGCTAAGTCCTAAACTAAAGTCACAAAAGCCTGCGGCTAATGGTTACCATATCATGTGAACCCTTTACCAGACATTTTTCATTTGGTTGTTTCTCAGTAGTAGAGTGGTTTTTATCAGGCCCTACTGGTCATTAGGAATGTCGGAATGGCATCGATTGATACTACAGAAGCTAATGTTTGGGACAAACAGAAGATGAAGTAATTCCTTATTGTTAGCTATAATTAACAGTCAATGGTTGTATATTTCTAAATGTTTTAAAGAGCTACTGGTACTACTTCACTAGAACAGCTAACTATGTACTGCAGGAGCTACCTTTACTTGGGAAAATTGAGGTAAACGAAGATAGCCGAAATCAATAATGGCTATATATACTAGTAACTTGAAAATGAAACCAATCAATTTAGAAATGTAGGATCAAGAGTTAGAGAGTAAATTAAATACATGCTTTTGTATCTAGGGATATTGTTTTAGTCCCATGAAATAGTTAAATTCAATCTTAATAGGACTCAAGTTTTAAATCTATTTTTTTGTTAAAATTAAAAGTACAGGCACACTCACTATTTGTACAGCACAAGCACACCATTAGCATAGCAACACATTCTATTATATAAAATATAAGATTCCTGATGCAATTAAATAATCAGTGATATCTAAGTGAGTGAACCAAAAAATGCAATAAATTGTCTACTTAATGTAATAATTATGTTTCTAGTCGTAAAGTTTAATGTAATTGCAGGTATGTTACAAATTGGACTGAGTGATGTTTTTAGTTGTCAAAGTGGAATTGGTCTGTGGAAAACTTAATGAATAAGCATTAGAGTAAGACTCATCATTGCTCTTCTCACCAGGAATACCCTCATCACTTTCTAGCTTGACTTTGAATGAAGATGGAGGAAGGATTGGGTTGCTTCCTGGATTCTAAATTCTTTGGTAGATTAAGTGTATAATAATTATAAGGTCTAAAATTTACTTATGCATGCATGCATGTAAGTATACATATAATTATCAGCCATTCTTTGTTAATAATAATAACATTAATAGCAATATTATTTTCAGTTGAGCCACTAGTTAAGTACATGAAGTTAATCAACAAGAAGTAGCTGCATTTGTTGTTTAATTTAATTTTAAATATTTTGGCTATATTAAATTAGTATGTATAAGCCTTAACATAAATTTTATAAGTCTTACAGTTTGAGGTGGATTAAGATCTTTAGAAGGTCTATCCTCACGTTTGAACCATTTATGATGCCAATCTGATTGTCTAACTGTGAGATTCCACCACTTTTTGTAAGCATCTCTAACTGATTTTGAAAATACAACAAACATAAGAAAGATAAAACATCCTTGCAAAGCCACAATAATGGTATAATTAATATAGACTAAAGGAAGTAACACCTCAACATTCAGAATCATGATTCCGATAATCCAAGTGAGAGTCATTATCACAACTAATGAAACTGCAGATCGTAGCCAACCTTTCACCATCTGAACTTTTGTCTTTTGGGTTTGTTTGAGCTGATGATGCCACATTATTCTGACAGTTATTATGAAGAATATGACATTAGCCAAGAATATCACAATACATGGAGCTATACTTGCCCATATGAAATTGTTCCCTGCATTCAGGTAGCATCTAAAATGTATAATAAGGATGTTAATTATTCATACAGTAAGATCTACAGTAGAACCTCCCTAATCCGACTCCCAAGTTACGGGCACCTCCCTCTACCGGGCAGCTGCTATGTACCTTGTGGTTAGGTAAAGTATCAAACTAGCAAATTTGACAGCTGCTTTTGGATAGGCAGTTGAGCTGGCAGCACTAATTTGAATGCATTCTGAGATATGGGCAAATCTGAGGTAGGGCACCCCTTGAAACCAAGGTGCCTGGATAAGAGAGGTTCTACTGTATAAGAAATACAATTATAACTGCTTTTCTGAAAAAAATATGGCTCAATTAAATTCTGCTGAGCTAAGCACACTTGCATTTAGTAATTAAAATAGAAATATAAGAATCATTCTTTATTTGATTAAGTCTTATTATTATGATATTTTTATTGGGTGTTGATTCATACTGCCACTCTAGGGCTTACGCAAAGTTATATCCATAGTGATTTTTATGAAGACCAAATCCAAGAGGAAGAGTGAGAATCCCCATATATAATAGAGGAAAACCATAACTCACAGCAGTAAATATGATAATGATGTAATTCTTTTTAATTTTGATAAACACTCGCACTAGAGCTATGTAAAGTATCACACCCTCCATTAACATCCACATGAAAGAAACTAGAAAGAAATAATGGAGTAACACTGCAATTATTTGACAGTGAACAGGGACAGGATCTCCAGTTTGATCCACTCCAGCTACAAATATAATTTGTCCCAGGGAGAGATTGAGGCAAGCATGAATGTGAATGTAGTTCCTCATACTGTGCAGGAACCTGTGGTGTGTAGTTCAAGAAAATTCAAGAACAAGAAGATGAATATTACTATAGCAACTCATTAATCTCAATATTATGTAGCTATTATGTGGAATACAAATTAATTTAGGATGTAGGTAAAGTATATTATATATGAGTACTCAGTAAGAATTTTACACAAACATACTTTGTGATTGAAGTTTGCTTGAGTTACTATAATTAAAATGTTCAAATCTATTAGTCAGAATACTCCAAAAATTTTGTTCTCTACTAATTTTTATATTATGTAATGAGGGTCTAAATACTTACCTTAGAGCCACAAATGTGATTACTGTAATTGCCATGGCAACAAGTGACACTGCCACACCCACATAGCTGATAATGGACAAGCTCAGTTTCATTTGAGGTGGTTTAGGACTGAGTAAGATAGCAAAGTGAGTCAAGTGCTTGCACTCACATACTGTCAGAGAGTCTGTGGATAGCTTAAGATTCTTCAAACACCCATTACCAGACCATTTGCCTGTCTAGAAAATAGAGCTATTTATATAAAAATGTAATACAATGATTTCAAAAAAGTTTTAAGAAAAAAGTTTTTAGAGTTACTTTGTAATTTTGGTTCTACATAATTGGCGAGCGAGCGTAGCGAGCGAGACACTTACAGGGGTAACACAATCGAAAATCGGGGATGTTAGTTTATTTATTTATTTATTTATTTATTTGTATATATGTATGGACGTACGTAAGGCATTTTTGTACTTTGACCCTCGCGTTTTTGTGTTAGTTCGGTTGCCGACCCCGTCCAAAATTGCACTAAACAGAATCCTCTGGTTTATCGATCAGTACCCGTATCACCCTAGAAATTGAATTGTTTACCTTTTTGAATTCTTTTGCGGGTGCAGTTAAAACTTGAAAACTTAAGGGACTTCCATTTCTATTCGAGTTAGTGGCGATGGTAAGTCAATGCGCTCTTTGTCATGGTTATAAGCCGTGCGCAACAGTATTTACTTGAAAATACATTGTCCACTAGACTACCGCGAAGGTAAGTCTGTGTAGGTGCATGTCCAGTTGTGTCAAAGCATTGTGTGTTACAACCACTACTTAGCTAAATAATATCACAAAGAAAACTTTTAAATAACGTGTATTGTTTTGTTGTTGTTTTTTTCCCTTCAATTCAAGCAGTTGCAGAGTGTTAGTTGTTACTATGGCACTGAAATCCCTTTACCCTGTATGCTAAATAAACAAACTGGACCTTATTTTCAGTAGCTTTAGTGTTAGAAGTCAAAATCATTCATATAAAAATATTATAGTCTTTAGGCTCGCTCGCCATTTGTGCTCAAGCACATCACTAGTATTCCGACTTGATCGAGTTTGTATACACATTGCCAATTATATATTTGTGACCGTCTACGGGAAAACCGGGCACAGAGCGGCGTGCGTAAATATCGAGAAAAGATCGATCGATTTCTTAAAAATATATTGTTTCAAGCGGACGGAAGGGAACGGTTAGGTCTATTATAGCGGGAACGGCTTAAGCTACGACGATAAAACTTGGAGAGCTCAATATCTGGACGCCGACAACTCCGTAAGTGCCAAAAAAAAAATTTCGAAGGATGCCGCGTTGTGCCTGGTTTTCCTATAGACGGTCACATTTTGGCAAAGAAATGTAATTACATGATCATTGTTGAGCTATTATATGGTCAGAGCAAAAAGATATGCTCGTTTAGATAAGCTGATGTTGATAATTCAACTTCAAGCCATCCTACACTAAATTTATACTTTGCATTAAACCACAATCAACTAGGGCAATTAGACCACAATCAACTAGGGCAATTAGACCACAATCAATTAGGGCAATTAGACCACAATCAATTAGGATAACGTGTCATACCTATTAGTGCCTGTAATTTCCAAAAACATACACGTAGTCTCCAGATTATTAATTGATAACTTATTCTATAATAAAATAAAAGCAAGTTGAATTTTATATAGTATAGATATAAGAGGCTGGCAAACCTTAATGGTTTCAGAGTGTTCAAATGTAATAGTGACGGATGAGGTTGGCAATTTGTATTTATTTGATACACATAGGCTTGTTCCACATTGTATAGCTGAAGATACTATATCAGGACCTAAAAATGAACTAGTTATACACAGTGACACTAAAACAGTTATTCAATTTGTCATGGTCAACACATACCTTTCTTTTATTTGATAAGAGAACACAACACATACCTTTCTTTTATTTGATTAGTTACATTTCTATATATAGCTGATATAACTCTAACAATACCATCACCATCATCAAATGCTTTCAGCAATTCTAATGGAATTGTTAATGTTATTAGAGGTCCAGTGAGACTAAGGAAGTCTGAAGAATTGATAGCAGTAACTGTTGATGAAGTAATACTGTTCACGTCTATCACTCTGCTATATAGTACTATAATAAACATTATATTAATTATCAAGTTCTGACCCTTCATAAAAACTAGATTGAAACTTTCTCACCTATATTTTTTTCACATTTTTCCTTTGCTTTTTTCCAGACCCCTTTAGGTGAGAAAGTTTCAATCTAGTTTGAGGACCCACAATTTGTGGATTGAAAAGGCTTTAACATCAATCTCTGGAGGGGGAGGTGTTTCGGTTGATACAGAAAAGGTGTTCTGATGGCGCATAATTGGTGGTCTGTTGAGTACGAGACTGCAGCAAGCGGTACTGCTCAACAGTATAAAGGAAAATGTGAAAGTCTTGGAAGTCGAGGGTTGTCGTAGCTCAGTGGTTAAAGCACTGGTGGCTAAAGCTGGTGGCCCTGGGTTCCCCGGCGACAACTAAGATAGTTTTACATTCCTTTGCTTTTTCCAAACCCCTTTTGGTGAGAAAGTTTCAATCAATTATATTCATTGATTAAAAAAACGAAAAAAAAATGTATATACTTACCAAAATTAAATGATTGGAACAATTGGGAATCCACTAAAAAGGCTAAAAAGTTATCTTGAATAGAAAGCAGAGTTGTGCCAGCAACAATTAAGGCTCTTTCATTGGATACCTTTAAACAAAATTTGGAATATTTAATTAGTTGTTGGATTTTCTTCTTTTTTCAACTCACTGTATTCTGTGTATGTAGTATTCGAATTCCCAGAGAAACTATGTTCTATACAAAAGAATTTAATGGATATTTGAACAAAATCAATATTTATTAAAACTTACTTCTGCTATAATTTCTGAAAAAGATATATTTTTTAATCTGGCAATTCCATTGACATAAATATAAGTCAGAATTATTATATCCGCCTCAGATGAGCCATTGGTCAAGTTTGTCAGCATTTGCATATCATAATTTGTAAACTATAATAACAAACATATCATGAACAATACTTGTGATGCAAGTATTATGTCAATAATTGGCTTATTAGAACACCCACCTTATTTAACTTTTTTAACTCCTACTCACCGAGATATTTAAATTATTTAGAAAGTTTCTGATCGGCCAATATCTGCAATAATTATAATTATGCACAGTTGAGAATTGAATTAAAACATGAGATTTACCTTACCTTGTATCTAGTAGTACTTTCTAAAGCAATAATGTATTCTATGTCTGAATTATTAGTACTTCTTGCTATTGGAACATTAGTACTTTCAACATTTGGTGAAACAGAGGATGATATTGATCCAATTTTAGTTGTTTGACTCACTGACAACAAAATACTACTGAAAACTAAATTACTTGGAGTATTACTTAATGAAACCAGTCATAAAGAGGACTGTGTTGATATTACTAATATATAATTGTCATTGAAAGAAGTCGGTAAAGAGATATCAGACTGTAGTGTCTCAACCAGACTTGAATCGACCAGGTCATCAATTGCCGAATCTAAAGAATTGATGATATTGCCTTTTCCATTTGTTTGTGTCCAAAGAAAAGATGATGACTCCAAAGAAAGCACTGAATAATGTTGAGTAGTGATGTAATGTAGGTTAGAACTTATTTGTGTTGTTGTTGGGGATGGCTTCACCATTTATTCAGTTGCAGTTGCTATACTCATGGGATCAAACGGTACAATTGTGTGTCTCACATTATTCATTGAAATAGAATGGTAGTTAAAATGTGTTGAACTTAAATTAGAGGGAGCATAATTCAATGAAGAAAAGTTATAGTACTCTGTAATGAGTCCTCTGGACATTATTATTCTATTATTAGTGATAAAGTTCAGTCCAAAAATTAAACCATCAGTATAATTACAGTAATGTCCTAACTCAGCATTGCGGACATGATTAGGAGGCCATACCTGAGAACTGATAAAAAAGAAAGTACTTGACAAAATTATGCATGAAAAGTTAACAAACTCACTTCAACTGAGGCTCACTGAAGCTTTCATGTAACAGACTTAATGAATTGGCTTGAGATTGGACAAGATTAATAGCAATATTATCTAATATCCACACATCTTGTAGGCTTGAAACTGATCCATAATTACTCAAACTAGTTTGCAGCCAGCGAAACCAAATGTGTTAAATAATCATAAACTCACATATACGTTTTTGAGTTTCATATCCCACCTATATGGGACCAGCCCTAGTTCAGATAACTCTCCTGCTGATGCTCATACCACAGGAATTTACCATAGCTAGCTGCTTAACAGCTTACCACAGAGCAGCCCATGGTAGAGTTAGATCTGGAGATAACAGCTGGCAGCTACAATGCTAAAGTAAACTTGCAGGTGTGCTTCAATTGAATTTCAATTGAATTTTAATTTTGGGCCAGAAATTCACTTGACACCACCTGATAAACAAAGTTGCTAGTGGAAACTGGGCATGGGTAAACTGGATCTAAAATAGTTAGAGCATGTGGGATTAGGTACTGGTGAATTTAGTGCACAAAGCCCTTGGGCCTATGGCCCTTGGGCTTCAGTGCACTAAATCCACAAGTACCTAAGCGCTTATGCTCTAACTATTATTTAGATCCCGTTGCTATATTGTTACCAGGTGTACTAAATTGGTAAGTGTGCACTATTTTTTGCCTTTAGCCATTTCTGCGAAAATGCTGATAAACAAAGTTGATAGTGGAAACTGGGCATGCGTAAACTGGATCTAAAATAGTTAGAGCATGCGCGCTTAGGTACTGGTGAATTTAGTGCACACAGCCCTCGGGCCAACGGCCCTTGGGCTTCAGTGCACTAAATCCATCAGTACCTAAGCGCTTATGCTCTAACTATTACATAGACATAGTCTAAAATTTTCTGAGGTCAGAATAAGTCTGATTTTACCACAAGATTCATACCTTTTTTTGTAAGAGACTCATTAACCATGGCATAACGCCTAAAACTGTTTCATACCTTTTTTGGTAAGAGACTCATTAACCATGGCATAACGCCTAAAACTGTTTCATACCTTTTTTGGTAAGAGACTCATTAACCATGGCATAACGCCTAAAACTGTTATGTGATTCAACCAGTTGAGGTCAAATTGGCTCGTATTAAGTGGTTACATAATTTTTTTCCATACATTACATACTTAAAACTATGATTGTGTTATGATTATTAATGAAAACGTTTCAGGCAATAGAACGTTTAAATCAGTTCATTTTAAGCTCGCTCACGTCTTAATACTTCCAGCATGTGAAATGAATACACAACTTCCAACTATACATTTAGCTCATATTACAATAACAGTATACTTACTTTAACTCAGAAGAATTCTCCAAAAATATAAATATACAATTACAATCTCCTCCGCCATGCTCCTGTTGTTCAAACAAGTATATAGCTTTTCTAATTGAAAATTCTCCGTCGTTATGGTCAGGGTAACTGAAGTCGTACAATATTTTTGATACTAGAGCACTGGAAATAGTTAGAGTGGCAGTATTGAAGGGCCAGTCTCGTTCATAGCCGTAAGTTAGTACAACGTCAGTATTCGTTAACCCGTTATTGCCACCGTAGCAAGAAAAAACTGATAAAGGAGGAGGTACCAATATATGAGTAGGGAATGCCAACGCCGACAAAGCCTGTGACACAACTACAGCTACCAACAAAATAAAATCATTCTAAATCTATATTAGTCGCTATTTCCAAAGCATACTGATAAAGCTACTGGGATCACAATGTTAAATACTTGGTGCCAGCGACGCGCGCAATAGGAAATGCAGTCCATCAATTCGATCTATTAATAAATTACATTATCATTTTGAATCAGAGGTGGTAATATAATTTAGTAAATATTGACTTCCTCAATAACTAGTTTAAAGATAAACCAGGTGAATCTTCCCCCATAAACTTCCCACATTAAATTTTCAGCTCAATCACAAATTGGCTCATTGTGTAGACTGCTAGGCTGAACCAAAATTACAACATTTATCATCAAATCATTGATTTGAGATAATTATTCTCAATAATTGAAAAAAATATATTTGTAAGTAGAAAAAACTATCAAAAGTCTCTCCCGATTAATCGGGGAAGACGCGAAAACGCGTCGTTTATTTAACAATACCAATAAACTAATAAATTGTGCATCGTCAGTAGAAATTGCTGTTGCCCCGTTCAAAGCCTCACCCGATAGTGGTTGCAGATGTGGCTCGACACAAACGTCATAGCAGATCTCTGTCATCACTGAGTCTCGCACCTCATTGTGGCGGAGGGAAAACCCTCCTTAGGGCAAGACAGCACATGTTGTATGGAGAAGGACACACCACAGGCACAATGGGTGGGCACATTCAGTGGAGACCAACCATATCTCAGCGCCAGAGCATCCCAAAAAGCACCCTTATGCAGTGAGAAGCACAGCTCCTCTATTGGCAGGGGCGTAAGCCAGCTTGAAGCCCCTTTCGCTTGGGCTAAGTCCATCGCACGCTGTAGAGAAGCGGGTACCCGCTCTCGGACATCAGACGCTGTATCTCCAAAGCCTTCTTGCTGGCCTTCACTTTGGCCCCAGCCGATACCTGGGCGGCAAGGCAATCGTAGGTGTATTCGTCGCTTTGAGCAGAGACTGCTTTTGTTAGCGGATCTGTAAGGGGCTAGGGCTAGAGAAGGGCTAGGGCTAGGGCTAGGGCTAAGGCTAAACCGCGGGAGACGCGAAAACGCGTCAAAAAAAGCGCCTACTCTTCTCCCGTTAAGCTGCATCGCGGAGTCAGGACAGTATTAATAGGTTGCAAGTGAAAAATGCAGCAAAATATGACTACCAATGTGATGCTACACAAACATCACTTATTTATCAGCTCTACAAAGCTATTGGTGGCTAATTTCCCACTGTATGTGGGCATGGGTGGGGGTGGGGTAGGGAGGGGGAAGGAAAGTGTCTAGTGAGAGCTCCACATTGGATTTGTTCTCACTTACGTACATGATGTCAACATGATAGCAATTCGTAGACATGATGAAATTATGGGTAGATTTGTAGCAATCAATCTGAATATTGCCTAGCCGGTGTAAAAATCTCACATGCAATCAATCCTGCTGTGAAATTCAGGACTTCATTGCACACACATGCATTGATTCTCATAATGCATTACTATCGCAAAATGTTTTCTCAGAAAATCAATCAATACTGCTATGCATGTAACTGTTACTCTGACAATTATTGTAGAATTCATAGCTTGAGTTGACAATAAGAAGAGAGGGAGAATAGCCCCCCCCCACCCACTATTGCTAACTCTCTCACACTCTCCAATCAAATTATAAATTCCACAGTAATTGTCTATTAGCAATCAATTAACAGACTAGCAAGTATCCACCATACAAACGAAGTTGCTGGATGCACCAACTGTGGGGAACCTAGAGTGTCACTCATTTATGCAATATGCTCCAATATCTCCTCTTGTTCTCTGCCTCCTCTGAGCTGCATGATAATGGTGACTGCATGGGAAGCCCTCAGTTTATTCTTCCGCCTTACTTAGTCCTCACTCTCCATCCATTTGTCAGGGCTTTCCGTAATCTCCTCATCTGCCAGTACTCTCCTGCAGCATTTCTTCTTCAGACATCTTAGCCCTTCTTTTTCTTCTCTGCTCTCTTTCTTCCTAAACTATTTCATTTATTTTTATCCTCCACCTTTACCATCTCGCTAACTTTCTCTGGATCTCTTCTGCTTCAATGGGCAGCATATACTGCCTCTCTGTCTCTCTCTTTTATCCATGTTGGATTTCCACTTGCTAGGTGAGTAGGAAGCCAGATAGAAACTGGTGCGACTATGATAACCATACCCATTTAACCACACCCAGTCAATTATTCATGTAATGAGTTAGATTAATAGAAAACACAATATAGTGGTTTCTTGTTATCAATGGAACAAAAATTTTCAGTTTATGCTCTGTATATTCTATGCCATAGTCATCACACCAAACAATTCAGAACAAGGCAGTTCTGCTTTAAAACATGAAGTTCTGCTTTAAAACATTTAAAAGCTTTAAAACATTTAAAAACTGGTGTCCCTTTTTTTGCCTCAGCCACAAATCTCTCACTTCTTCATTTACCACTCTTTGTAACCTGTGTTTGCTGGACCCCCACAGCTCACACAAACTGTTGAACCTAGATAAGAAGCCATAGAAAAAAGACCTACAAAGCAGGAAAGCTGAACTGTACTTTATTATTTTCGCGCAAATTATTAATATCTGACGTCATGATCTCGCGTTGCGGCTGCACAAACCGAATACTTTAGTTTCACCAGATCCTTTTCCTTTGCCCCCGCCGTACAAAATTATTACAAGGAAAGGATCGGCGAAGCCAGACTATGAAAATACCTCATCAATTATAGCTCTTGTCTGTCTCGATCTTTCGACTGCGAATGATCGACAGTTAGACAATCGATGATTTAAATCAACAATTCGACTATCTGACCGTTTGATTGACAGTTTCCACCATCGATCATTCGATCACAGTTTGACTATCGATCATTCAATCGACAGTGTTCGACGGTCTATTATTCGATCGATAGTTCGACAATCAAACATTCTATTTATAGTTCGCGACAATCGAACATCAATTGATGGTAAGAGGACTTTGGTGGTCGTGAATAATCAATAAGCTGATCTGAGCAGGTAAAGCATCGAAATTACCTCAAGGGGACCGTACAGTATATGCAAACAGTCTCGCGTAGCTAGACCTTTTACCTACCGCTTGGCTGGGAAAGAGTCTGGTGGCATTAGTACATAGTACCAGTTCAATACCCTCCAGATCACAGGGGGAAGTTGTGGTTCCCGTCGTGTTTGTCAGTAATTTTGGGTTACCACAGCCACTCAATTACTTTTTTGCAGTACCAAGACCCGTGTACTAGAGGAATGGGGCAGTGAAACTTGCTGCAAACAAGGATTCATGAAAAGGCAAGGCTTCATGAAAAGGCTGCAGGACTAGTAATTTTAGGGCTTGCAAATGTATGTAAACGTAAAGTTATCCAATAGGAAAATCTTCAATGCCAGCTAAATGCTTGTACGAAATATCCCTTGCACTACGGATATAATGTGTGCCATAATTGCTCGTAGGCTATAAGGTACGTCATACTAGCTTATTCTGATATCTTATAACAGTGGCATTATCACTGCCTAAATACCTGTGTTTGTCAATATGAAAGAGAAAATATCTAACATTTGCATATCTTAGTGGTTTAACCGTGAAGCATAAGATGAAGGACTAGCTAATTACATGCACTTGAACTTGTACTAAGTACTAATGCCACCAGACCCTTTCACAGGGTACGGTAGGTAAAGGGTCTGGGTACGCAAAACTAGTTTGCAAGGAAAAAATATGAACAAAGAGCCGAGTTCACGGGATTCCAACCTGCAACCGAGACTTTTAACCGGTCGGGACCTAACAGGTTGGGATTATCTGTAAGTGCTAATAACTTATTGTATATCATAAAAAAACTGAACAGTTGGTTGCTGAACTCAGCGAGAGAATGCGCAAAGGCTCAAGCAGGGTCATTAAAAATATAGTAGCACGTGTGATAAAGATGACTGATGTAACTGCTTTAATGAAGAAGTGAAAGAAAAGGAAAGAGAGACTGGGTGTGGGATCTTGCCTCACTAGGAGGAGCAATAGCTGGAAAAGAAACAGAACCATTGTATTTGTGTGTTCGTATCACGATATTATAATTATGTGTATGTTGTTAGTGTGTATTCATGCGAATGTATCATTCGTGTCTATTTATTGATTTTTTTAGACAGGAAAGTGTTAATTTTGATTTTATGGCCAATTTAACATAGTAACTTGGCTCTCCATATTTAGTCGTACTATGTTTCTTGTCTTGATCACTCACTCTACCATTCATCCTTTTTAAAATGAAAATTTAACTAACCTTATCCTGTACTAAAAGTGGGATTGGTTGAGGGCAAGAACTTGGTACAAGTCAAACAGTATAGATAGGTTGAAGAAACCTTAATACTACACTGGTAATCCAACTATCTGTGAGAGCTACCTGTGACTACCACTCGAGCTACTTCCACACAGTAGAGACTTTAATGTCTACAATGAAAACATATAACTGTGTAATTTCAGACCTACATTTTATTGGCTTTTTTATGCTCTGGTGACATTATTAGTAACTTGAAACTGAAATATATAATTAATGACTTCACCAAGTCAAGGATTTGCCTTCCTGGAAAAAGTAAACTTGTTAGTTGCTTTCTACAAATAGTTGTGCTTGAGGGTCAGTTACCATTCTGTCTTTTAACTAATGAGCTCTGTGGTCATGGATGATTGTACTACTTGTAGATTCAATTCAACTTGGACATTTCTTCCTAGAAATTCCAAACTCAATGAACCGGTATAAAAAATTGATGGGGCAAGTCAACAAGAAAAGTTTTATGAGGGAAGTTATTCTTCTATAGCCTTTTCACTTCCCAACTCTATTAGGCTATTTTATACTGTCACTAAATATATTTTAGAAACTAACCAACTGCCAATTTATAGTAGTATTTACATTTGTGGAAGTAGTGCCAGGGTTCCTAATTGAAAGCAAGCACTAGCCTACACTGTATCCACTAAATCTTACCTGTGTGAGTTTGCATACCTTCTATTCTATTCTTTTAAATATCCCCGATGAAATAGTTATCAGAAAACAAGAATGAATTATATATGACCACTCTCGATTTCCAAGACTCTCACGTATTTCCTTTATACTGTTCAGTAGTACTGCTTGCTGCAGCCTCGTACTCAACAGACCACCAATTATGTGCCGTCAGAACACCTTTTCGGTGTCGACTGGTGTTCACATAAGAAAGAATGTAGTAACTCCAATGTTATCTTCATTTTTTCTGACGAATGACAGACTAGCAACATGGATACACCAGATCACACTAATTTGATAGGTTTAATTTAATATGTACGCATAGCTACTAAGGACTGCAGAGTGAGTTTCATTCCAAACTCAATGAACCAGTGAAATTTATGGGTTCACTTATTCTACTATACTTTCATTTCATGTAGGCAACCCAATCAAGAAATTTTACACAATTCTATGGAATCTATTCCACAATATTCTAGAAGCTTATTTCTACATTTTATTTTATCTTTCAACTATTTTTGTCACTTGTTGTAGCAATCATCACTAATGTAACAGATTAGCTAATTGTCAGAGTTACATAAGCGATAGCAAAGGGAATGTAGTTTAATATATCTAAAAAACAAAATTCTCTCTTCCTTAAACCATGTAAAGTAACATTTGGGAATAGCCCCCCCTACACCCCTTTGAGAACTGTACATTTGAGAGGTTTATTATTAAAATAACAATAATAGTAACAATTGGTGAGCGACACAGTATTAGGGGTGGATAATGCAAAATCGGGTATAATGTCATTAGGTTAGTAAAATTTAAAAAAATAAGACATATTCATTCTAAACATATTCATTTAAATTATCACCAAAAATATTTATGAAGTGAGTTTTATTAAGCTACAATGTGTTCATGTAGTTGCTATGATATTATCCTACGGTCAGTACATTCGTTTAGTTGGTTACAATTGACTGCTTGTCACAAGTGTTAAAAGAAGTGCTGAGAGACATGTTGGTTGTCAGTGAATTGGTCTGTGGAATGCTAAGGGAGTATATGGAGCTAACTTCATCATTGCTTTTGTCCTTAGGAATTTCCTTATCCTTCTCCACTCTGACTTTCAATGGAGATGGACTATATGAAGAACTAGCTTGGTTTCTTGACTCCAAATTCTAAATGTATAGTATTAATGCACATCAGATTCAATCATTTTGGCGTAATAATAGCAGCAATAATAATAACATTTATTAAATGTTATAATTATAATAATAATGACAATAATATAAATTAATAATAATAACAAATAATAATAATAATAATAATTATTATTATTGATTCAGTCATTCTAGGCTAAAATGATGATAATAATATGAAATTTTTCTCTTTTTAACAGCCAATAATATTGTTAATTAAACTTAAAGTTATAATTAACAATATTATTGGCTGTAAAAAAGAGAAAAATTTCCTATTATTACTATTATTATTATTAAAATAACAATAATAGTAACAATTGGTGAGCGACACAGTATTAGGGGTGGATAATGCAAAATCGGGTATAATGTCATTATGTATATGTCAGTATGCTCTTTAAATACGCTGTAGGGTTCCCTTTTTCTCCTAAAAACACGGCTTTATAGGCTTGACCCCAGTTTCTTCTGATACTACAGCAATAAGCTAGTTTTACTTAAAACTTAGGCTCAAAATTGTGAGAGAGAATTCCTCCAAACACGCTTGTTTTTCTAGTCACAATAATTTTTTGCGACCGGCTACAATGACATTGAAGAAACTCGCCGTTTTTTGATGCTGCTAAGTGCCACTTTACTCAAGAGCCATTGGTAGTCAGAATAGTTTCTACAGAAACTGTCAGTACTCGGGGGAAGCTGAGATAAGTACATAATTCTATATTTATTAGCTAAAATTACAAGAATAACTCTGGCCTTTTTTCTGTTTTTTTGTAGCTGAGAGCTTGTTCAAGAGTTACTGATAGAAGCAGTCAGAATTGATACTAAAAACTTATCACTACTCAGGAAATTAAGGTAAGAAAGTAGTTATTTGCTGTATTTAATGGTCAACTGCTGTATATTATAACAATAATTATTGTAGTTTTAAGCAACATTTACAAGGCAGGCTCGCTCACTATTTGTGCTCACAAGCAATAATACTAACAATAATAATAATAATAATAATAATAATAATGATAATAATAACAGTAATAATAATAATATCAACAACAACAACAATAATAAATAATAATAGTGAATCACCGAAGGTGTGTACCCTGAGTGCTACTAAACATTACCTATTACTACAATATAATCTCAGACAATAAGAACAAGTACTCTATTGGCAATTTTAATCAGCCATCAATATAGCTCAAGCAACAAAAATGTACATGGAAATGCTGTGTTCATAAGAGAAGAAGCTAACTTGCCCAGAAACACTCACCAACGTGAAACTTCACTTCTTTCAATTCCATAATTTCCCAGAGCATAAAGCAATAAATTATTTGCTCAAGTGATTATAATCTCACTAGGGGGTGTTACCGACACAAATTGATACCTGTGCAGAGCTGTAAGCTACACGTTTTATCAATAATGAGCCAGAAATTTAAAAAAAAATACTTAAATTAACGGTTAATTATGAATATCTCCAAAATCAGAATGTGACCGACAGACAGACTGACAGACAGACTGACAGACAAACAGACAGGATGACTACTATAACCCACTTGCACATACACGCTGAGGGTTAATAATAATAATTAAAGTAAGGGAGAATCCGTATGGGAGGAAGACTAATACTAGTGCTAATCTGAGGACACGTTTCTGTGCTACCATAATTGTGCTAAACTTAAAGAGAAAATATAATAAAAACTTACCATCCTTTGTGCAAGCTTAAATTTTTTAGTAGGTTGATTTTTCCATTTAAAATATTTCTGATACCAATCTAATTGACTAAACTTGAGATTCCACCATTTTTTGTAAGCATTTCTCACAGATTTTGAAAATACCACAAACATAAGAAAGATAAAAAATCCTTGCAAAGCCACCATGATGGTATAAATATAGACTAAAGGAAGTAACGCCTCAACATTCAGAACCATGATTCCGATAATCCAAGTGAGGCTCATTATCACAACCAATGAAACTGCAGATCGTAGCCAACCTTTCACCATCTGAACTTTTGTCTTTTGGGTTTGTTTGAGCTGATGGCGCCACATTATTCTGACAGTTATTATGAAGAATGTAATATTGGCCAATAATATCACAATAAATGGAGCTATAATTGCCCATATGAAATTATTGTCTGCATTCAAAAAACATCTAGAAAGTACAACATTAAAAAAATAATTATACAAAATAATTATACTTTGAATAAATTCAATCATAATATTTTCTCAATTGAGATTGTCTGATGTATTGCACATCAAATGCCAATCAATAAAGATTACATTGATTTTTTTTAAAAACACAAAGTTTAATTATGCTGAATTAAGTGAGTTGTAAATAAGCTAGTGGAGTGATAAATTAAAAAAATGAACGAAAAAAACACCCAAATCTGTCTATTCTACTGAGGAAGACAATAATCAACATTCTACTGAAGTCTGAATACTACTACTTTTTCAGATCAAGTGTATTATATATTTTAATTGCATTCATAGTATATATTACCCAAACGCTATTCTGTAGCTCTCAATGAATATATTTGCCTGTTCAATTCTATGAAAAACTTCATCCAACCTATTCTTTCGACAAATGTCTCATTGTCAGTTATCTCAAAAGTCAGAGACTGACAGACAGACACACGGACAAAGCTATAACCTCTCGCGCTGCGCACTGAGGGTTAATAATGTTACAGGAAGTTTATTCGTACAAGAACTCACGCCACTTTATATCCATAGTTATTCTTGCTGAGTCCAAATCCAAGAGGAAGAGTAAGAAGCCCCATATATAATAGAGGAAGACCATAACTCACAGCAGTAAATGTAATGATGTAATTCTTTTTATTTTTGATAAACACTTGCACGAGAGCTAAATAAAGTATCACACCTTCCATTAACATCCACATGAAAGAAACTAGAAAGAAATAATGGAGTAATACTGCAATTGTTTGACAGTGAACAGGGACAGGATCTCCAGTTCGATCCACTCCAGCTACAAATAGAATTTGTCCCAGGGAGAGATTGAGGCAAACATGTATGTGAATGTAGTTCCTCATACTGTGGAGGGACCTGTGGTGTGTAGTGCAACAAAATACTAATGGTATAAATTATTCTTAAGCACAAAAATGTTATGCTAAACTAGCATTGGGATCAATTTGAAGTAAACGTATTCGCATGACAGTGATATAAGAAAAGGAGCTGCTATAAGGCAGCTGAATCCCAACCACATCCCCATAATGTTCTAATACAATCTAAAGAGGTGATATTTTACATGCACCATTAAAAATGGACACTCCTCCATACAAAAAAAATTCTCTTAGACCACTGAACAAGTACTTAACAATGCTGAAAATGCTTCCCCCAACATTCTTCCAACAATCACAGTTTGTGTGAGCTCTTGAATTGTCAATATTATAATAATGAACATTGTCAACATTACTGAACAAACTACTCTTTAATTAAGTAACATTATTTACTTAATGATAATATAAGTTATAGATACTTACCTCAGAGCCACAAATGTGATTACTGTAATTGCCATGGCAACAAGTGACACTGCCACACCCACATAGCTGATGATGGACAAGCTCAATTTCACAGAAGGTTTAAGTTGAGGTGGTTTAGGACTGAGTAAGATAGCGAAGTGAGTCAAGTGATTGCACTCACATACTGTCAGAGAGTCTGTGGATAGCATAAGATTCTTTGCACATCCTCTACTGGACCATTTTCCCGTCTTGAAAATAGAGCTATATGTAATTACAGTAGATGAATATAAGTATTTGGTAATGTGCTAGAGTGTATATTATAATATGATGGCACAAAAGTTTAGAGATCCTGAGTATTACATTATATTCAGACTTGAAAGAATATGTACCAAGTAGTTCATAATTCTAATGTGCAGGTTCATTTAATTTCACATACATAATTATTAAATATAGGCGAAGAGGATGACATCTGGATATTTTTTAATGAAATTCAACATTACTTTTTGTTTAACTCTTTCACCGGTATAACCGCCATATGGCAGTCGAGGTACCCATCGACACAAAAAGAAGTATAAGAAATGAACCGCTCACGCCATCAACTTGTTTTAAACACCAAAATAGAGCTTAAGCTTAGCCTTATAGCATATAATTTTTATTAACACGTTAACACGCAGGTATACGGTAACTAAGGAAACCATGACGTACTATTCCGTCGAATTTTATTAGCCTACTCAGCGGTAGCATGGCTTCGTGGCTGAGTGCAGATGGTGTTGTTAGTTTGTTGTTCGACGACAAGTTTAGATTATCTGAAGCGGAGAGCGATGAAAGGGACTTGCAAGAGAGCAGTACAGATATTTTTGCTTTCATTGGAACTCCAACAGTTATTTTTAGGGAAGTGGAAGCTTTAGAAGATGCTGTGCATTCTTCTGATGATAGCACTTGCAATGGGTCTGAATCTTCAGATGCTGAAGGTGAGTCATAAACACTGGGCATGCATTAGATAAAAATTTGCTATTGTTATAATTATTTCTTCTGAGAATGACTGAATCATTGGTTTCTCATTGAATAACAGCTCATTTATTACCCATGATAGAATACGACAAACTTTCATACCTAACTGTGCTCGTAATTTCTAAGAAAACACAAGTAGTCTCCAGATCATCCATAAGTAATTGATTCTATTAAATACACTACAATAATTAATTTGAACAGGTAAAGCAGTAAGAGGTTGACTAACCTTAATACTTTCAGAGTGTTCAAATGTAATAGTGACAGATGATGTTTGTAATTCATAGTTACTTGTAGTACACAGGCTTGTTCCACACTGTATGGATGAAGATACTATATCAGGACCTAATGAACTAATTATACATAATAAAGATTAAAGTAATACTTATTCCATTAGATAAAACTCATCACATACCTTTCATTATTTAACCGATAAGAGAACATGTCAGATACATTTCTATATATAGCTGAAATAATTTTAACAATACCATCACCATCATCAAATGCTTTCAACAATTCCACAGGAATTTTCAGTGTTATTAGCGGTCCAGTGAGACGAGGAAAGTCTGAAGAATTGATAGCAGTAACTGTTGATGAAGTAATATTGTTCAAGTATATTATTTTGTTTTGTATTACTGCAAAAAATATAAGAATATTAAAGATAAAGAGAATTATACTTGATGAAATGATAGTATTCCAGGTTATTACTTTGCTATACAATATACTGCAATGACAACATTAGTACTAGTGATGTGCTTGAGCACAAATGGTGAGCGAGTCTGTTAAACAATTGATTTTACCTTCTAACACTCAAGCTACCAAGAAAAAGTCTAGTTTTTAAATTATATACATTAAAGGGGTTTCAATGCCACAGAAACCACTCCCCTTAACTGTTTGAATTGAAATAATTGCAACCAAAAAAAGTCACATTATTTAAACTTCTTCTTTGTGATATTCTTTAGCAGGGGCGGCTCCACCAATTTTCAAGTGGCCAGGCCAGGAAGGGTGTGGCCAACATGGACAGAGAGTGGAAGTAATTAATACAGTCAAAGGATGCATATACAGTATGTGCTAGTTACAAAATGTATGTCTATATAGTATTAACTAGCTAACTATGTTTGTAAAAATTATGTTCATATTAATTTATGAATTTAATGTTAATAGAAATATTTACTATTGCAAGTAATTTAGCTCAGTGACGATGATTGGTAGTGAAATAAATACAAATCTTAACAATCTCAGATTCTTGACGTCTGCATACTGACTACTGTCTTTACCCGAATAAATTTGGCTGGTGTGGAATTTCAGGCAAATAATTTTAACAAATACTAAATCCGTAGAGCAATATAACTATCCAAACCACGCGGTCACACCAATTTGTCAATGTGGTACGTCCACTAAAATACGAATTCGACATTATTGATATTACCACACCTACACATTAAGTTGGAGCCTCAAAAAGTGGCCAAGCTCTGGCATAATATGGGTAATGATCTATAAACCAGAGGATTCTCTTTAGTGAAGTTTAGGGTGGGCTTGAACTCTGAGCTAACACAAAATACCAGAGGGTCGGAGTACAAATGACATGCGCCATACATATATATAAACTAGTGGTGTGTTTGAACACAAATGGCAGGTGAGCCTGCCCTGTTAGGTTGCATATGATGTATTTTACCTGAAGAAGCTTATTATTTCATGATGACAATACTAGAATATTTATATATATATTATTTGACCATTAATTATAGCAAAAAATACAGAACTAATTTCTTACCTAACTCTTGAATAATCTCTCAGCTACAAAAAAAATAGGCCACTGTTATTTTTGTAATTTCAGCTAACAATTATAGAACTACGCCCTATATCTCAGCTTCCCCCGAGCAATGGTACCTTCTTTAGAAGCCATTCTGACTACCACTGGCTCTTCACAACCAACAAGCGGCACTTAGCAGTTCCACAAAAGGTGAATTTTGAATTTATATCCAGTAAAGGGTCATCAATGCCATAGTATCCTGTCACAGCAACATTGTGTGACTTGAAAACATAAGTGTTTACACAGGAATTCTCTCACAATGTTGAGCCTTAGTTTAAAGTAAGACTTACTTAATGCGGTAATAATTGGGATCAAGCCTAAAAAAAGTCTTTTTTTTAGGATAAAAAAAGGCACACACATGCACGTTTAAGGGACATATATACCATTCTTACATACATATATATAACATATGCCCAATTTGGCATTATCCACCCATAATACTGTCTCGCTCACTTTGCTCGTTCGCCAACAAATATCCTTAATTCTCAATTAGACACCACCGTACAATATCTCACTCGCTTCGCTCGCTCGCTAATAATTGAACATTTCACTATAAA
>WLWD01000869.1_pt1 | contig 49635 bp, 31 predicted proteins | sample 6712731 | NCBI WGS metagenome assembly WLWD01 (sample SAMN12718690, study PRJNA576275) | sponge metagenome | isolation source: marine sponge | host: Mycale hentscheli | place: New Zealand: South Island, Marlborough, Capsize Point | collected 2014-11-01
AGATATTGCCACATTTTGCATAGTTTCATAATCATGAAGATCATTACTCTGAACTGCCTGAAGTTCCAATGACTGATTTTGAAAATTCTGTAATATAACTTCTGGAGATCTATAGATAAAGAAAATGTTTATAGAATTTGTAAATTTTACAGAATGTACTGCAACTTGCATGATAATTACACGTAAAAAATATATAAAATTGAACTGTTATAATACTGTACAAATGTATTTTGAACTACTATGCGAAATACTTATAATTAATGAACATAATAATCTATTTATTTGAACTTGGGTTCAATTAAACAAGAGATTTCAGCTACGAGAAGCCAATTGTGTAATATTAATAAATATTTAACTGTGACACAACAGGTGGCAAATAATACATTGACACTCGGAAACTTCAGAAAAGGCTTAAAACTCAATAAAGCAATTGAGAGAATGAATAAATTAATTAATGATGAGTGAATGAGTGAGTTAATGAATGCTGAAATAATGAATGAATCAATCAAAAATAAAATTAATTAAAATAATAATACATATAATATGAACAAATAAAAAGATAAATTTATAAATAAATAAAAATAATAAATAAATAAATGAAATATCCAATAAATAAATTAATAATAAAGTAAAGAAATACATACAAAGAAACTGGTCACATTCCAAAATGAAATCACATTCCAAAATGGAGTGATTAAATAATACTGGCATTTGAAAGAGATACATCATGAAAGGAAAAAATTGGAAAGTATTCAAATTAAATTAGCTCACAATAATCAATTTATTTTTATTTTTATAATTCTTTCATTGTTTTATTTGTTTGTTTATATTTATTTATTTATGTTTGTTCATTTTTTTATTTATTCATTTCTTTATTATGTATTTATTTAATATTTATTTATTCATTTTATTATTTATTATTTTATTTATTTATTTATTTATTTATTTAATATTTATTTATTTATTTAGTAGTAGTCACAGGATCAGTATTCATATTAATTACAAGGATTAGTGACCACATCACTCTGACTGAAGATAGTGTCCAGGTTGTTCATGGTCCATGTAATGGAGGGAAAATTTTGAATTCAATTGTATTCACAATAATTATAAATTTTACCAACTAGCTAAACACAAATGAGAAAAAAATATCAGTCAATAAAACATATAAAAGCTGAGTGTGATGATAACGAGGGGTAGCCAGTAACTATTTCCAATATATACTGCTCCTTACTAGTCACTACAAGAGATCTCTGGAGTTTACATTATCAAACTCCAAATTTATCCAATGGTTAAGTAATTAAGCACCAAAGGTGCGAATTATCAGCGCTATTAAACACTACCTGGCTAGTACAATATAACTCCTTCCAAAAGAAGCTTCAATATAGCTCAAGCAATGGAAATGATACATGGAAATGCTCTCTTCATTAGAGAATAAGCTAAATTAGCCAGAAACACTCACAGGCATACATTTTTAATGTGCAACTTCACTTCTTTCAACTCTGTTAACTTTCCTGAGCATAAAGCAAATTACACCGCTGGCTGCAACAATTATTTGCTCACTTGAATATGATGTGATGTAAGAGGGTGTTGCCTATAAAAGCTAGTGCCAACAATTAGACAGACAATTAGATCAAACCAGGGGAAGGTGTAGGGCTGCGACTTGCCAGCCATAACAAGCCAGCAACATGCTGCCGCAACAAGGCAGAGCCAGAGATCAAGTCAAGTCTAAACTATGAACTGGGCAGTGCACATATTGTGTGCGCATGCATCTTATTCTAGATGTTTTTTTATTTGTACACATGGCAGAGCCCTTCTATATAAAAGGCTGTGTCACGTATAACTGTGGAGTTCTGTCATTACTCATCTGTCATTTTCTACTACTGTATCATTGTCTCTGTGTTTTAATTAACCTTCAGATCTGTGGGGGTTCGATAAAGGGTAGATAGTAACAGGCTATCAGGATAGAGCCATGGAACTTGGTGGTGGCATTTACCATAAAATGGCTGGTAGATCTTGTTACTGGAAACCCACAGATATCTTCACAATGATATATTTAGGTATTAGACCAGTGAAATAACTCTTGATATTTCAAGGTTGTTAATTCTAGCTATTTTTCTCAAGCTCATTACCCTAGTAGTTATATAAACCAGCCAAATCTATCACTTCAGTTTGTACAGCTACCTTCCTCTGGAGTAGCATACCCATTGGAGTAGCTGCTACAATATCAGCTGGGTGTGTGGGTCCCCTACAACCAACTTTACCTGAGGGGGGGTTACCTGTCCTAGTACACTGTCAAATAATGGGTTTTTTGAATAACTTAGCTTTGGTGTTAAATAGGAGGCACTGCCTGGCCACCTCAGTTTAAAGCTTTATATTGTCTCCATAGTTAGTCATTGCTAAAAGATACTTGAAATAAAGAAACTAAAGGGTATTAGTTATTAGTATAATGTTCACTTAGTATAATATGCATTGGTGTGGATGTTATAAGGGCTCAAAGTGGGGTGTCCAGACTGCGCTTCCTGGTAAACACCTCACAAGGTATTATTTAAGCACCCAGTTTTAACAGTGTACTAACAAAGCAGTGAAGATAACTAGTATGGAATAAACTAAACCACTTATTACATTCATCAGGGTGATATGGCTAATTTTCACTCACCTCTGCTTCGAGAAAATAAATTAGACTGCTCATGTAATATTTCTCCATATCACAGTTACATGTTTTAAGTTTCCCTCTCCTGATCTCTTTTGTCTTGAGTGTTCACATCAGCTTTCCTAACCTCTTCTCTATTCAACCCTTCTTTCATGTGCCATTGGATTCCCTTCTGCTTCTCAGGTTCTCACAAAGCTATTCATGATAACTTTGTGAAACTATTTGTTTCTTCACATTAATTTCTCCTGCTTGTTAGCTACAATTAGTTGACAACTTCATTTCCTTACCTTCACCTTCTAGATAATGTGATGATGCTTTACCCATTCAGCTTGAGCTGATGCTCTACAAAACACACCTTGTCATCGTCAGTTGTCAGCATTTTTTACACACAAGCATTCTTATTGATTATTCAAGGACACTTTATCTATATATTATATATTTATATATATATATAGATATATATAATATATATAGTACTTATTACTCAGGGTGTGATATGGTGAAACCGCCATGAGCAGGCTAATTTATTTTCATGAACCAGAGGTGAGTGAAAATAAACAGTAGTTATAGTAGTAATAAAATAATAATGTGGTATCTACCACAAGCACATAGCAGGAACATTCCCATAAACAGAAGATAACTTTATGTGTGTCTATGCAGCCTGCAATTTTCTCATAACTATTTCATCTTTTTGTGTTTTTTGATATGTGTGCATTTCTCATTTCAGGGTGGTCATAACTAACTCTGGCACCATCCAGTCATTAACTTACCACATTTTGCCATGCTGCAACTCCTCATTTTATGTATCATGTTTTAGCCAATGCTGCAAATTGGCTGCTTTGTATTATTTGGTAGATTTTCCTGTACTCTTATTAAAGTCGAATGCATTAGTTAACTTAATCATTGGCTATTGAAGAGCTATAGTTTCAGCTTAATCCCTGAACTAACACAGAACTTACCTGGTGGCAGCGACTACCTGGCCATTCCTCGTGAAGATTACTAGAACGCCGGTTGGCTTAACTCTAATCGGCCAAGCCACACCACAATAATAATAATGATTCATTTTGCTCGCACTGACTAGGACAGTTAGGAAGACACCCAGAGTTGTAAATTTGGGCCTAGCTGTGTAGCCAATGAGGAGACCAAGTTGGAAAAAATTTTACAGTATTGTCGTCATCCCAGTTAAAGCTCGCTAGCTAACCAGTGGATAGTCTAAACAAACAATCAGCTGGATGGGTCCACGTTTAGCACCACAGATAGTTTCTAACTGCACTTGTTCAATAAAGAATAGTAATAGATATTCTTATAATGGAAAATTTTAAAATAGCTGAAAAAACTAACCAGACATTACAATAAGTTTTACATGGTCATAAACCACATTTGTATGTGAGCAACCAACCAGCAAGGCTTTACAATTATATGGAATTGAATGTATTCACTGTTAAAATGGGGTGCTTAAATAACACCTCGCAAGGTGTTTGCCAGGAGGCACTCCTAGGACACCCCACTTTGAGCCCTTAAACTTCCACAACACATACATACCATACCAAGTTAGCATATAATATAATAATAGCTTATATCCTTTTTTCCACATTTCAAATATCTTTTAGTTGTGACTAAGTATGGAAACAATATAAAGCTTTAAACTGGGGTGTCCAGGCAGCGCCTCCTACTTAACACCAAAACTAAGTTATTCAAACACCCCATTTTTAACAGTGTATTTGTATCTAAATGTATAGTGAATTTTCGTGGAGATCTGCTAGCCCACAAAATAACCATAATAATGCTGATAATAATAATAATAATAACAACAACAACTATAATAATAATAATAATAATAATAATAATAATAATAATAATGCTTGCAATGAATATAATAATAAAGCTGATAATAATAATAATAATAATAATAATAATAAAAAAAAAAATAATAATAATAATAATAATAATACACTTTTAAAATGGGGTGCTTATATAATACCTCACGAAGTGTTTACCTGGAGGCGCTGTTTGGACACCCCCTTTTGAGCCCTTATTACTTCTACACCAATGCATACTTTAAGGAGACAATATTAAGCTTTAAACTGGGGTGTCCAGGCAGCGCCTCCTATTTAACACCAAAACTAAGTTGTCCAAACACCTCATTTTTAATAATCATAATAATAACAATAATAATAACAATAATAATAATAGTAGCAAATTTTCTTTTTCTAAAAGCCAATATGTTAATTAAAACTTAATCTGATGTTTGGACTTCTTGCCAAAGAGTTTATAATGGTCCAACAATATTTTTAGTATCAGTTCCTTTTTAACTGTGCAAATGGTTTCGTATACATATCTGACCAAAAGTTTCTGAACATTATACTTGGTGTTTGGCTCGAATGCAATGGCTGCTACTTCTTCAGTAATGGGCTCAATACTCTTTGTTGAACAGCCCCCATATCAGATTATACCTTACCAAATGAGGAGTCTTATTTTATTACAATTCAATAATCCCGCCTTCTATGTGTGTGTCTACATAAATTACTTCACAATTATTAACTACAATGATACTTATCACTTTGTATGAAAAAAACTTAGCTTAATCATTAATGCATGTATTCATTAGTATTCTAGTTTTGGCATACAAAAGAGAATGAAGTTGAGAAATAGTAAAGATATTAGATTTTTTAGTAAAACTCTTTCCATTTTCTGAGAGAGTATGGGAACAATATATGGAACCTCACATCATGCCAGCAAACATGGTGACAATCTGGATATAAGAAGCTGGATTGTTAGTCTAAAAGTACATAAATTTACATGCTCACTTGAGTTAGAAAAAGATAAATATCAAACTCACTTAATTAGCAACATACACACACATGACAAACATTGATAGTTGTCTACAAAAACTTTCTGTCCTATGTGGCAATTTCCAATATGTAAAAGAAGAATTAGGAATGGCAACTTCCTGCCGCCATCATGCATACAGAGGATTAGTAATAATTAAGTCATAAAAGTTTACTGACATAAGGGTTTGATTTTTTGCTACCTCAAGCTTTAGTACTGATATTATATATATTTATGTTATATATTATATATATATATTGTTTATGTATGTACTGGTTGTAACATAACAAACACTCTATTAAAATCAATATTATTGTTACCAGATAAATTGTTTTCTAATTGTGAAACCAGCAACAGGAAAGAAGTAGTAGATAAAGAAACAATAACATTATTTTAAGCCCTATATTCAAACAAAAACTACTTTTATTCTCTATATATTATAGTGTACCTAGCTAGATCTGAATAAAAACCAAAACATTTGTGATATGCATATTTCTCTCCAAAGGGATGAAAACAGTTTCTGATGACACACAAGATTGTTCACCAGTATAACGTATTTAATACAGAATTCAAAGGTTAATTTAGAACAGAGGCCTGAGCACTGGTAGTTAAACTAACGCTGGAGTCTGTGGTTTGATATCCAGCAGTAGCCATAAGTAGTAAATAAAAAAAGCCTCTTCTATCAGGTAATTGTCCAGATTTTGATAAGACTTCCCTTCAAATTTTATTGAATTATTATATACCCCCATATGTTACAAGACATGGCATTTGTGATATGCATATTGATGTGGTCCTAGGGAGTGATATAGTGTTATTATTTTCTTACAAAATTCCATAGATTGTTTGTAAGGGAGTGGAAGAATAATTGTAGTGATAAAAAAATGAAGGCATTATTGAATGGAGATAGAGTAGTTGGTCTAGCCCATTAGTACCTGTCATACAACCAGATGATCAGTTCAGCTGTGTATTGATCAGGCATTAGATTGCTACAATATTCAAAAAGCACCATGTTATACATATATACCAACAGTGTCATTCTTGAATGAGCAGACAAATAAAATTTCTCATTTTACAATGATTATGTTTATTCATTGAATTTTTTTACTCCGCTATTTATTACTTCATAATTTCTTTGTTAGCCTTCTCTTACTCATTAGATGTATTCTCAACCCCTGGTATCTTGTTATATCCCAGATTGAAGTTCTTCTATTGGGGATTCACTGACTGGATGCCTGCTGTGAACACAGTAGGGGCCACAACTTTGGTGGCAGTTGTCACCCATCTGGCACACTCCGTCTTTATCCCCAAATATCCTCCTTTAATTTGACATTAAATTAAATTATATATAAACTATTCCACATATCCCCCAATGTGACACATATATATTTATATAACTAAGAAAACAGCTTATGATACAAAAATAACTTAAAAATTCTAATGATGAAGTATTAAAATTTTGTTACAGGATGTTGCAAGAAAACAGACTTCATTTGAAGCTACAGTATTGCCTACTAGAAAATCCGCTTGAGGATATCCAGTAATATCCAGATTTAATTCCTGAGCGAATGTTTTTCAGTTCATTACAGGAATTGGCTGCATAATATGGTAGCTGACCAATGGGTTGAAATCCAAATCTGTTGATCAATAAGTTCACAGTATTTTTAGTGATTTCATCTCTTTTTGTTGAGCTCGGGCAAACTTGAAGTTCTTGAAAAGTATTAATGTCACCACCTAATTGCAGTCAAAAAGTAGCATGTAACTCAATAAAATGAAGGTAATTTGGTACTGAAAGTGCTTTATGAGAAAATTATGTTAACTTTTAACAACCATGTGTGCATTTATTGCTTAGTCACTAAAGCTACAGCATGCAACTTAAACTGCTGATAATTTTATTGAAAGCACATTGATGAGTACTATGTAATTTCAACATTATTGTAAAAGTTATAAAGGCACTTTGAATCAAAGCTTTTGAAAACACTATTATTAAATCTTTGATAAGAACAAGTTCATTCTTTTGCTATTCAAACTCAGTATATCTTTTCTTTTGTCCACACTATTATTTGCAGTAACAGAAAATCATGTTATTTTTATACTGAACTAGTCCATGATAAGCTATGATTCTTGTAACTATTAACAGTTACAGTTAATGAACACCAAGCATTTAACATCTTATTCCAGACTACTATACTAGCTCCAATTGGCTGCATAATAGTAGCAACAGCTACAAAGGGGAACAAGGAAATATACTTATTTAAAAATATTCAAAATTAGAACTATTAATATTTCATATAAAGAAATTGTGCCTCTACTGTCCACAGTATATACTTCAATGCATCCAAAGTTATGCTTCCACTATTTAGTCTTTACTTGGGCAAGACTAATTTCATAAACGTAGAATTATAAAGGCACTTACCCTGAACGTAAAGTTCAAACCCTTCAGAATCCTCTCCTCCCATAGCTGCATTAGTAGCTCTACAACTATAATCACTCCCAGCATCACTTGTTGATGCTTGTGTGAGTATTAACTCTCTAGTAACTGTTGCTAGGTCCCTCTCTGGCTCATCAATAATAGGACTTCTAATAGTAACTCTGCTATCACTACTGGAGTTTAGCGTGACATTTCCTCTATACCACTGGATGTCAGGTGGAGGTACTCCAGTAGCTATACACTGGAAGGTGATGGCATCAGTCACATTAACAACATAGCGAGTGGATCCCTCAGGAAGATAAGAAGTGATGTTAGGAACAACTGCAGTTTGTAAAGTAATTATTACTCTATAATTATGATTCCATAATATTAATAATGTCAGGAATAAATAAATAGAAAAGGTGGGAAAATAGAATATTACCTAAGGAAAGGTGACGAAACAGAATAGCAGCATAGTGTAACCTGTGCAATGTTCAAACTGACTTCATAAATACTAGCTATGTATAATAATACAATGAATTATTTCCAAACCAAAAAAAAAATACCAAACTTACCATGAACAGTCAGATCAGCTGTGGCATTGGTGACTGCCTCTGGTATGACCACTCCATTGCTTGCACTGCACTGATACCTGCCACTAATTGATGGAGATGTGTTGGGTATTCTCAATGTACTCATCACTGTTCTATCTTCCCCATTGTTAACTATTACAATATTATTTTGACCTGACACTAGTTCTGTTCCACCTGGACTAGTCCATGTGATATTAGGTGTAGGAAGACCTGATGCATTGCAATTAAAAGTAGCTGTGTTTGGCGATGTCACGACTTGAGAAGAAGGGGAGTTGGTAATGTTTGCAGCAACTAGAGTATAAAGAAGATATTAATCATTTTTACTAATACTTAAAAAGCTAAAACTCACTGTGAACCAGAATACTGAATGATACATTCCTTATTCTCATCCCATGCATTGGAATATCTGATGAAGCTGAGCAAACCAGACTACCAGAATCCCTGTCCATAGCATTGGTGAGTGTTAAATTTCTTGAAGCCATATACAGATTAGTGGTAGAATTCAAAACTTGTGACACTGTCCCTAATGTCACCCTCTCATTGGAAATCATCTGATTATTATTATAGAAAACAATATCAGGAGCAGGGGAACCAGATGCTGTGCAGGTAATGGTAAGTTCTGATTGTTCATTCACAATAAACTGCTGCTGATCAGAAGGCTCAATTACTACTGGTATTTCTGTATACACCAAGTATGTCATGTATGGAACAACACAATAATTATTACTTGACAGTAGATCTTCACTTATTTGAACATCACTGATTTAAATTTTGTCAGTTAAAACATTCAACACTCACTATTCCTTGACATAACTATTATAAAAACAGCTGACAGAAAGCACATAGCAGCACAGTATCTACCCAGATGATCAAGGACACATAAACCCATTCTGTACATAGATAGAAGGGGGGAAAATAGCTCTTATACTCACAAACAACTAGCATAGGAATATTAGGCCAGAAAATTGTGCTAAGGTACAAGAACATTAAAACATAAGCTGACTGAGATGAGTTGCAGTCATGGTGAAATACCATGACGGTAGACAAGGATAAATAAGAGATAAAAATTATATTATATTCATTCCATTGTAATAAATAATGAAATAGTTTTTCAATTTGAATACTTCTAGTATGAAGACCCTATGGCTTTGTACCAGTGAGGATCTACTGTATATAACATTCTTGTTGATTAAAACAACTCACCATACAACGTGAGGCTTACACTGCCTGCATATGTTCCTAACCGGTTCATAGCTACACAACTGTAAGTACAGAATTCACAGCAGAGGTAGGAGCTATGGTGAAGTTGCTGGCTCCCATTGAAGTAGATATAGAATAGGTCTTGGAATTAAGTGTTGTTGTGCTTAAATTAAATGTAAGTTCAATATTACTATCTCTAACTCTATTCCAGATAAATGTGGGAAGTGGTAGACCTTCTGCTGTACATGATAGAGTGGCAGACTGTGGACTTAAAGCTTGCACTGTAGTAGATGGAGACATAGTATTAGTAGGAGGAACTAAAAATAAAGAAATCACTAACTGGAATACATTATAGTTATTATATTATGCACCAACATTAATTAGAGTCTACTTCAACATAATGCCGGTTGCAGTGCAGTAGATTTAAGCAATTTATTCAATAATCAAAATTTAAAATGGAGGGTTATGACTCGTGCTATACAAATGTGCAGTACAAATATTAGAGAACCCAAACTCCTATCTTAGAGTCGGTTCAACAACATTAAACTTCATAGAAACACTGTTAATAAGCATAAATACAGCATTCAAAGTTACAGATTTTAAACTACTTACAATAAATGGTCAGTGTGAAACTGTGACTATCCATTACATAAGAATTATTAGCAGAGCAGGTAAATGATATGTCTCCTCTCATAACATTAGTTATTGTGAGAGAGGAAGTGACTACAGCATAGCCTTCTGCATCCATATTTGTATTTGAAGACACTTGATACATGCCTCCTGATAGTATCCACGTAAAGGCAGGGGCTGGTAATCCTCTGGCAGAACAGTTCAATACCACCATTGTATTAACATCATATTCAAGACTACTACTAGCTCCATTTGGCTGTATAATAGTAGCAACAGCTACAAAAGGTAACAAAAGGCCACTGTAAAAAATTATAGCGTGAAAACCCACCAAATTCACACCAAACTGGTGGTGTGAATGCCCACCACCTATGCATAGTGTGTCCTTCACACTTTCTTCCTAGTGTGAATGCACACTTAGTGTGAAATTCACACTCAATGAAATAGCATGGACCCTTTACCAAACATTAATTATATTCATGTGCAGGCAAAAACCAGTGCTATTATCATTGTAATCTACCTTATAAATGTTTTGTACACTTGTGTGCTAGATAAGAGATTCGACTAATTCGTCTGATTAATGAGATCTGGGATCACACCAATCTCTTTTTGGAAAAAAATGTTGATATGTAATACTAGAATCAATGTAACTTAAAATAACTCAGCATTAATGTAAGTATGAGTTCATAGTGATTACGATGAGAATTCACACTAAATTTGGTGTGTACTTCACACCCAAACGATGAGGTGTGCGCATCACGCCATATTTTGGTGTGACTATTGTTACAAGTGATTCACGCTTAATTTGGTGTGAACTACACACCTTTTGGTTTACAGTATATAGTATACATGTATTATGTATATAATTATAAGTGTACACATATATATGATTAATATAAAACTACACTATATCGTACCAGTTACATCCACAGTAATTGAGGTACTGATATCTCCTGCAGGACTTGTTACCATGACAACATATACTCCTGCATCACGTGGAACAACAGAGTTTATTTGTAAACTTGTGTTTGCTGATGGAACTTCAAATACAGGTGGAATATTAACACTGACTCGTGATTGTCCCATTGAACTGTTGCCATTGAATATCCAAGAGATTCCACTGAGAGGGTAATTATAATCTATTGTTACTGACAACTTCAATGTTTGGTTTACTTCAACGCCAACAGAAGAACTATGAGCTTGAAATATTGGAGGCACTGGTAACATTTACAATAAATTAATATTAATAATTTATATACTTGTAAATACATTGAAAGCTCTCATGAAAGGTTTACAATACTGTCAAAATTATCAATGTCAAACAATTTCAAAGAAGGACTGTACTAATCCACCATTTACCATAAGAACAAAGAGGGATCTGTGAATTACTTAATGAAAGACTGAACTTGTAGCAAACGAAAGATGTTAGCTATTATTAAGATAATTATAACAAATGCAGTGTTCATTGGTAAGCATTAAATAAAGAATGAGATTGCACTCTGATTAAACTAATTATTGAAACACATCTTAGATGAAGAACTCATGTTCACTCATGTGATATGTTGCACAACAAGCATCCCTATGTAGGTGATCAACACATAGTACCATGCATTATTTCATAGGCCTCATGCATATAATAGTTTAACGAGTGAAGAGATAAAAATAAAAAAATAAAAATAAGTAAACAACAATTTATCCCAGTATGAATAAAGAACATCCTTATGTTAAAAATATTAGGTGTACAACTATAATATTATATCCTAACTTACTTGCTTGAATTAATGTCAGAGTTCCATTGGAAGATCCAAAGGAATTTGTAGCCAAACAAGTATAGCTTCCAAAGACTGATGTTTCAGCAGTTGAAATGGTAACTTCAATAGAGTAATTATTACTGGAAATTATCATCATATCTAACATATTACCATCAGGTCCAGTCCACATGAAAGTGATAGGATAGTCTCCTTGAGTAGAATTACAAACTAGTATTACCATAGAATTACTCAGGACAACTCTGCTGGTATATGGCAGTAAGACTTGAGGAGGTTCTAGTGAAATATATACAAAACAAGCTAAATGTTTTAAATACATAAGTTACCCATGTCTACGCTATGTATGAACTGCTCATAATTTAAAGGGACAAATAGCACTTTGTACTCATCAATGCTCCAACTCTAATGATCCTATGATATTTGAAAGAAAGGCAAAGAAAGTGAATGGATGAAATAAAGCTTATAATGATTTCAATGATTTTTGTGAGGCTTAGCCACCTCTCACTTTATTCAAAGCTAATGTTCTCTACATCAGTATGAACACTAAATATAAAACTGGGGATAAATATGATCCAGTGACATACTATGATAGCACTAATGGCGAGCGAGCCTAAAGACTATACTATTTTCATATGAATGATTTTGACTTCTAACACCTCATTCGTTACATTACACTCATATGTGCCAGTGTTGGACTCCATAACTGAATCTATCATTCTGATGTGGAGTTAGTTGGCATTCTATTGTGATACCATTGAAAGGAATAACTTGGAGGATTACCTCTTACTACAGTACAAGTAAGAGTCACAGCTTCAGCTACTCTAACTCTAGGTGGATCCATGACTTTTAGGGTGCAGTACCACCGGAACCTGCGGTAATTAAGCGATTCAGTAGAATACCACAAAACCCGCCCGTAACTCGATCCAATTTACTCTCCGTGAACTGACTATTGTACGCGACTCGCGCACAATTTGAACACGTACCAATTAACTGTACCAAACAATTTACCACAAAGAGCTTTCACCTCAAAGGACTACCAGTACTGTAGGGCAGAAGCAGCAGTGTAGATAATTAATATTTGTTCACTTTCTAAAAAATATTACTAAACAATAATAAAATCATAACTCAATAGTAGCAGGGCCATAATCAAATACAATATGAAATGAACAAAATCAAAGGTTCTGAAGTATGCAATACTATCAAGGAGATTCAAGGAGCTGTGCCTTCTCATTGACCTCTCTACTGGAGTGCCATGTCCTCTCTTCTAAATAACCAGGATGTAGTATTCTTCCCTTCAGGAGGCATGATTTCTTAGGAGAGCCGAAGGTCTACTATTCTCTCCTCTGGAAAACAAGGAAGCCATGTCTTCTGCTCTTTTGTTGTGAACCTGCCAGTTGTACCCTAGAACCAAGGAGTTGTGCCTTCTCATCATGGGAGCTCATCTATTTCTATGTAGTGCATGCCAGCACCTTTCTCTCCTGTTGAGGTAGATTAGACAAAGTACTATGATCTAAAATTTGATTCAGGTCTTATTTTAAATAAATCAATAAAATAATAATTGATAATAAACAGCCTATTTGATAAATATATATTATTGTAGAAAGAAAATAACATTAGTAAATAATGGTGTGCAAATATCATATATATATTTATTATTCATCCATCACAACAATAACAGGGATAGAAAAAAAAATAGCACCAAAAATTCCTGAGAAGTTGAAGTTAACACACTGAAACTGCCTCTAACTTCTACCCGCTACACCAACCTTTATCAAGCTCTCCAAAGACACCAAAGCAGATTATTCCTTCCAAGTCGCAGCTGTGAACCGTGATATATCTATTCTAAACGAGTGACTCCAGGCGCCATTAATACGCCGCCGCTTCTTCATCGTCTAGAACCCTTCAGTACATTCCAGAAGTCTTGTACTCTTCCCCGCGGGCCTCACTCGCACAGTAACTCTTTCTTTTGTGTTTGCTTACCAGTTCTAACTAGTGATGTGCTTGAGCACAAATGGCGAGCGAGCCTAAAGACTATACTATTTTTATATGAATGATTTTGACTTCTAACACTGAAGCTACTGAAAATAAGGTCCAGTTTTTAAATTTCGCATTTAAAGGGATTTCATAACAACTCTCTGCAACTGCTTGAATTGAAGGAAAAAACAACAACAAAACAATACACGTTATTTAAAAGTTATCTTTGTGATATTCTTTAGCTAAGTAGTGGTTGTAACAGACAATGCTTGACACAACTGGACATGCACCTACACAGACTTACCTTCGCGGTAGTCTAGTGGACAATGTATTTTCAAGTAAATACTGTTACGCATGGCTTATAACCATGACAAAGAGCGCATTGACTTACCACCGCCACTAACTCGAATAGAAATGGAAGTCCCTTAAGTTTTCAAGTTTTAACTGCACCCGCAAAAGAATTCAAAACTGTAAACAATTCAATTTCTAGGGTGATACTGGTACTGATCGATAAACCAGAGGATTCTGTTTAGTGCAATTTGGGACGGGGTCGAACGCCGAGCGAACACAAAAATACGGAGGGTCAAAGTACAAAATGACATACGTACGTCCATATATATAAATAAACTAGTGATGTGCTTGAGCACAAGTGGCAAGCGAGCCTAAAGACTATACTATTTTTATATGAATAATTTTGACTTCTAACACTGAAGCTACTGAAAATAAGGTCCAGTTTTTAAATTTCGCATACACAGTAAAGGGATTTCAGTGCCATAGTAACAACTCTCTGCAACTGCTTGAATTGAAAGAAAAAAACAACAAAACAATACACGTTATTTAAACGTTTTTCTTTGTGATATTCTTTAGCTAAGTAGTGGTTGTAACACACAATGCTTTGACACAACTGGACATGCACCTACAGAGTTACCTTCCTGGTAGTCTAGTGGACAATGTATTTTCAAGTAAATACTGTTGCGCACGGCTTATAACCATGACAAAGAGGCATTGACTTACCACCGCCACTAACTGGAATAGAAGTGGAAAGTCCCTTAAGTTTTCAAGTTTTAACTGCACCCGCAAAAGAATTCAAAACGGTAAACAATTCAATTTCTTGGGTGATGATACGGGTACTGATCGATAAACCAGAGGATTCTGTTTAGTGCAATTTGGGATGGGGTCGACCACGTAACTAACACAAAAACGCGAGGGTCAAAGTACAAAACGACATACGTACGTCCAAACATACATACAAATAAACAAACATCCCCGATTTTTTCATTTTTACCCCTGTAAGTGTCTCGCTCGCTACGCTCGCTCGCCAATTAGAGCCGCCACCACCAGGAATTTTGCCCACAATAAATTGCGCGCTCAGAGTTGGGGCGGAGTTGAACAATCAAATGAATACGAATCAATAGTTAGCTTTCGTACCTAAAAATCGATATTCAGAAGTACTGGATGGACAGAATGAACTCATATTTTGTACACGGGGTACAAGCCACATTTAAAAAAACATTACAACGAGTTTTTCTTTTAAATAGGATACAAAAAAAATAATATAAAAATATTTAAAAAAATGGAAAACAAAATACTAATATCAAAAATACGGCGTTGTAATGCTGTGGGGAAACCCCTAGGCTACCGCTGGAAAAAAAAATCGACTTCGTAACTGCAACGGTCGCCCCTTTATTTCGCTGAATAGCCATAGGGTTTGTACCGTTGTTTCTCCGTTCCTGGTGGGTCTTTTTTTTTATAAGAGCTGTCTGTTGGTGTCTGTTTCAACTGGAACAACGAGAAATAAATACATAGCATAACTCCTCCGTCTGCGGTTTAGCGCTGCGGTTTCAAGTGGTACTGCACCCTTAAAATAATAATGATAAAACATGTAACAAAAAAGGAGATAATATTGCATTAGTCATGTCCAAACAAAAATGTTACGTTTGTTAATTAAAGTGCAATGCTGTATTTTTAATGAAAATATTATATCAATTGAATAAAGGGAGTGAGAGAGACTCATATACAGTGGTGTCAAATTGAGAATTGGAGTATGTTTTTATATAGCTGTTACTACATAAGTCAGATTATAGTATAGCGAAATATTTCATGAGCAGGTTAATGCACCCTTACAAGTCAGAGACAGTGAAAATAAAGCCTGAGAGTGAAATAATATCATGAGACAACATGTGACATTTCATGTGTCACATAGATAAAAATATCAATTAGGCAAAGACTGGGATAATTCATTCAAAATACTCGTTTTTTTAACATGGGGCACAAGGTTATTATGTTATTGATGACTCTTTGCCAGACGAAAAATCAAACTCAGCAAAATCTTAGTAGCAGAGTGCTTTTTTATCGATAGCTACTGGTCATTATTTAGATGGTCAGATTATCTTTAATACAAAAGGTGATACTATTTATTGATTGAAGTCAGAATGTACTTTTGTATTTGTTTGCTAAAATTAATAGTCAATGGCTGCATACAAGTTCCACTTTGAGTTAAAACAAAACCTGTTTTCAGTTGCTATTGGTTCTTCATTTGAGAACAGCTCATTTGTATTGCACAAGCTATCATTATTCCTGAAAATAGAGGCAAGGGATGGCTACATACTGTAATGTTAAAATAGAATTACTGAAGAACTTAGTAGGGTAAAGCAGTATATTAATAAATGTATTTTTTTGTCATACTAGCTAGTACACTGTTAAAATGGGTTGCTTAAATAACTCCTCGCGAGGTGTTTGCCAAGAGGCGCTGTCTGGACACCCCATTTTGAGCCCTAATAACTTCTACACCAATGCATACTTTACCAAGTGAGCTTGTATAATAATAGCTTATATCCATTAGTTTCTTCATTTCAAATATCATTCAGTTGCAACTAACTATGGAGACAATATTATGCTTTAAACTGGGATGTCCAGGCAGCGCCTCCTATTTAACCCCAAAACTAAGTATCCAAACACCCCATTTTTAACAGTGTATTTTAGCCTCAAATATAGTAAAACTCAACCATTAACAGATTTTAAATTTGAATCCTGCTCACAACTACAGGCTCACTTACCATTTGCGCGCAAGCACATATTATATATATATGTGTGGACATACATGTGCACATATGTCATTTTTGTACCTTGATCCTCGCATTTTTGTGTTTGCTTGGTGGTTAACCCCAACCCCTCCACTAATCAGAATCCTTAGGCTTATAATTTTTTCGCTATCATCAATTGTTTAGCCTTTGAATTAGGTTGTGTTTGTCATACCTGATTTTTTGGCTTATGCAGTAATATCTTACAAACTTAGGACTTAATTTTCTATTGGAAATGGTGGTGGTGGTAAGTTATCTCGGCTAATGTGCTGTTGGTCAGAGCTATAACCCTGCACTAAAGTTGGTATATCCAGCAAACAAGTGCAGTGTGTGAAAATGTATAGTGTTATAGCTACTGCTGGGCAAAAGAGTAGCACAACATAACAACTACCAAGCAAACATATTAGCTGCCTTTACATATCCTATTAGTCTTCTGCGGCAGTAATGATGTCACCATTTAGTGTAAAAAAAAAATTCATTATAAATGCTTAATTTACTCTTATTTTTCAAATCAAATAGTTATGTAGAGAGTACTTACTATGGCATTGAAACCCTTACTATGTGATATTATTTTATAAACTCAATTATTTTAAGTAGCTGGAGTCTCTATTATAATCAATAGCTATTTGGGACTGAATAAACTGAATGATGTTTTCTAATATACTTGATGAACAGGATCTAAGACATCAACTTCAGGCAAATTAAAATGACTGTAGCCGTATTTACACATATTTTGTAATCAATCTTTTATTAGATTCTTACTTGTGTGAATTACTTGTACACAATATAGCTCACTTGCCATTTATGCCGAAGTACATCATTCGTTATTGCTAAAACTATAAACAATGTTAGTATTGCATTTGTATGTCATTGTGATACTACATGCAAGAATAAACAGGGTGAAAAGTGTCTATTTACAACCATAACAAAATCCGTAAACTATCTTGGTAATTATAGTTAACAAAACATTTACAAGGCTGTAGAGGTTAACAAACTAGTTTTCAACACAGTATACACTAATTTACGATTTTGTTTTGGTTGTCAATGGACACTTTTCAGGCAATGATACAAGTTACTTCTCTACATAAGTAAAAATCAGTACTCCATTGAAGTTGTTCAAAGCACTATTGGAGCTTGCAGGAACACAAATAGTACTATTTGAACTACTAAATAATATATATTATATAACTTTACCTGTTACTTGTACAATGATGTTTGTGGTAGAGTTGACTTGAGAATTACTTCCAATACATGTATACACTCCATCATTTGTTGGGTATTGTGCATTGACTATATGTAGAGTAGATATGACTCTTCCTAAAATTATATCTCTATCGCTTCCACGTTGAGGAGGTATGACCACATCAGTCTGATTGAATGTGTTAGAATTATTAAATGTCCATCTTACAGTGGGTGTTGGACCTCCAACAGAAGTACAGCTAATGTTGACATTGTTTCCTTCTAAAACAGCAAAAATTTTATTGCTAACTGAAGTGTTCGCAGTTTCTGCAATAAATAATTAGAAAATTATACAAAATAGTTAATTTTGGTTGAAGTTGCCAATACTGGGTGAATGAACTTAAAAACATGAGAGAATAGTTTTAACTATTATATAGTGATAAGTGGACTGCGTTTAAAGAAACTAAGAGACTGCAATTACTATGAGGTGACCCTGGACTTAGGCCAATAGCTTTGTAAGATACTGTGGGACATGCCCCCACATGACAGAACTGAAGTACGTGGCCTAGGATTGGTGTGGCAACAAGTCGAAAATGAGCATGCATGTGGTTACTGGGGGATGGCTGACAAAATATTCTAACATTGTTTTCAAAGGGCTAAGCCTCTAACGTTTATGGAAAATTACCCCTTATTTAAGTTCTATTTCACTGAGTTTGTGTTTTACTATGTTCTTGTATATGTTTTGTATTGACATTGTTACTAAAAGTCAGACTGAAAATTCCAACACATAGTCTAAAATAGTTCTCCTGTTGCTAGTATTACTACTTAACTGTGGGTATCATCGAGGTGAAGTTAGCTTTACGAGCCTCCTTACATACTCCTACAGTTACCACCAGTAAAACTTGTGAATGATTCTCTTGCAAAAATATACATTGAACTTAGTTGAAGTATAAAGTGTCCATGGAAAGCAAGTAAAATTTAAAAAAAGACATAAAAAACGACTAATACTTTAGGACCTTAAATTACTTCTAGCTAAACCAATACCACTGCCAGCATGGGAATGAGCTGATTTAGATGAGTTGCTCAATACTTATTATGTACCCTCGGAGTTGTATGACCTCAATCAATACTATGTTGTATGCCCTGATTCTAAATATTTTAGTCAGACATGAATTTAATTGTGACATTGAAATACACCAATCATACTTAATCTTGTAGTTTTCATAATTAAAAACATAGTTTGCAAGACATTTAATTCAGCAGACTAATGAGTCATTGAATTGATTAATCATTTTGGAAAATAATTTTGAATAATTAAAATTAATATCATAATATTTTGTATTGTGCAAAATGGTCTGTGTTACTTTATTCATAGCCAGCATTAAATGCATGTAATCTTTACATTGAGATAATATGAAGTGATGAGAAAATTAGTAATCATATACTCATAATACTACAATACTTTCCAGCAAAAGCTGTCTTAAATGCAAACATTATGATAATATACGATAAAATGCACTGTGCTGTAAGTCACTTGTATAGTTATGTCCCATGATTTGCTTCAGTATATTGTATATAGTACATTTTCTAGAACATTTGTATAATACATAAGCATTTCTTACTTGCCATTTTTATCAAATTTGAGTACTAATAATCTGTGATTACATTTATATTCACTAAGACTGACCTAATGGAAATGCCAAAATTGTAGCCCCAGATCCTACCCATCCAGAATAGAATACAAAATACTCTCCATAATCATCACTGGTAGTTAGTTCTTTGAAATATATCTCATGAAAATAGACAAACTGTGAACGTGTACCAAAGTCCACAGCATCTCGTGTCCAAATAATACCACCATGAGCTCCACTTGCAACTACTTCTAATGTCAACTTATCAGGAACAGAAAAAAATACAACAGAGGGAGATAATGGTACAGGACCAACTACCTGACCTGGAATATAGAACAACACAATGCATGTATAATCATGTTAAATGACTTGGTTATTGAAGTTAATAATATGTAGTAATGAAATATATCATATAATAATGGAGACTGTGTACATAATTAGTAGAATAGTAAAAGCAAAGTTCACGGAAAAGAAATGCCATGATGTTGGACAGATGTTACAGATTTGATTTGTTACAGATTGTTTCAACCTGTTAAAAGCCATACTTTGCAAATTACTTCACATCTTGTTAGTAAGCAACAAGTTAAATTAGTTTAATATAATAACCCTGTTAAACAAAATGGATAAAAATGAGAGAGAAGAAAAAAAACAGGATGATCTCTTTGTGAACAAAATGTGTATAGATATGTGCATGATTGCTTATGCTAGCACGAAAAATTGTTTTTGAAAACTGTTATCAGTACTTAACTTTCAATCTATTCTATAATACAAATCTAAGTAACATTATGCAATTTTTACTTGTCTACAGTTCGTCCAGCTTAAAGAGTAGAAAGTTCTGTTTTTTGTTAATTGTTCTTTAAATGTATACATGTGCAGTCAGATTGATGTCAGGAAGCTGAAACTTCACACACACACAAATTAATATATATTGAAATTGATTATGTTTTATTAAAAATTGTGGATTGTGGTCACAACTGTGGTAATAGATAGAAGAAGTGACCCTATAAATGGAGGATATTTTTGATGTTTTTAAGCCAGAAAAAGAGTAAATTGAATTCGAGTGTCTAAAGATTTTGCAGACTGAATCTATGGCTCATTAATTTGATTTGTACCAAATTTTTATATTTTAATACTATTTTACTTATTTTTAATTTCATTTTTTATAAAAAAACTAAACTCCCTAAATGCTTTAAGCTGGTAATTTTGCAATTTTGAAGTAAGTGTCTTGGGAATTTAATATAAAATAACTAAATAGTTGTATTTTGGACATAAACGCTCTCTGATCTATAACTTGTATGTAGTGTACTAGTATGAGACAGTCATTTCGAATAACATCCTTGCAGGGGAATGAAGCTGTACTTGTGAAGCCATTGGAGCAGCTTAAAACTCTGTCTCAACCATGACCAACTCCACCCTGACTGGTACCAGCTCCCACAATTCCACCAACCTTGTATTGAGACTCCGCTGCGTATAGACTCCATCATCATCACTTCAGTTCTTTCCATCGGGATTGCTACCGCTATACTCTTCAGCCCTATCGCCTACAAGTCTAAATCTTGTGCTGAACTACCCGCTCCCACTAATGAGCAACCAACTCCAAGCAACATCGGGAATACGCCATCACTTGTGGAACTGGATCACTGAATTGAATCCAAATTTTGCGCACAAGCAAAATACCCCCCTTAGAATAAAGTTACAGAGAATTTTTTTAGAGTAACGCACGAGTAAAACGGCATGAAATTTTACTGTTGACAAAAAAAAAAGAATAGCTATAGATATTAGAAATATGGCTCTGTAATGTTGCGAAGAAGCCCTCAGGCTTCTTCAGGAAAAAAAATGAGCGAAGTAGCTCTTTCGGCCGCTTCGAAATATCTCTGGAATAGTAGCCAGTGTGCAGAGCTGTATCTCCGTCCCAGGCGGGTCTTTATTCTTCAAATTTGGCTTGCTGGAGTCCTCTATTGGTGCTCATTCTACCTGTAACAACAAAGTAAGCCCATAGTACACAGAAAAAGAAATATAAAGACATAGCAAAAATAGTCAATTTGCGGTTACGCGCCTCGGTTTCCTGTGGCAGGGCACCCTTAAATAAGGGAAGTTCCCGAATAGGAGCTGCCGTGTGAGGGCGCGGCTCAAGTTTAACTACGAGTTGTGACGTAGGACGGACGAATTTGTGACGTCAAAAAAATGGCGCTTAATGTATGGAGGAATGTCTATGGAGATAGCGTAGTTCTTATATTTATGCTGTTTTATATGACTTAGTTTCGAGTGGATTGGGATCTAACAACACAAAAAAGGTATGGCTAAGCTTATTGTGATTGCAACTGGTCTAAGTTTTGAGATCTGTACTTTCTACTCTTTAAGCTGGACGAACTGTATCATTATTTCATTACCATCACAGGTTCTATTTATATTTCAGTATTGGCCAGATACAGGGTTCCAGGCTGTTAGTACCCGGAAGCAGACCAAGCAATTGTGGACCAATATATTTTAGCTATAAATTTTTGATACTTTAAACACTGTTTTAAGTTAATCGAATGCATAATATTGCCATATTAAGTGGTGGGCCATATTTGCCTGAGTAAAGTATATTTTCTTCCACCACTCCTGGGCTATGTTAAGGCTGCTTACTGAAAAATATAATATTGGGGTGTTTAAATTTGTTCCCACAGTTCATGGGTAGTGTACTTTACTCATTAAAGTATTTTTAGCAAGTTTTAGACAATAAGAATGTAGTTTAGCCGGTGGCATGTATAAACAGAACCCACAACTATTGCATTTACCACAAAATATTAAAGGTATCATTGTCTGACCACATAGGTTCAATTTACTGATTAGTTATGTGTAAGTGGCAAACACTTTGGAAAATATTATAATCATCTACAGTGTGACATTGTACTATTTTTCTATATCAAGTGGAACTTGCTCACTCTGTTTTTTTCAGTTAATGCTGAATATATAATAGTAACCTATATTCCAAACAGTTAGATTTAAGTACCACACGTGAAAACATAATTATATCAGTTTAAAAAACTTACAATTCATAAACATAAAGCAGTTTTGCCAACGGTTTATAATACCCTCAATCCATTGCAAGTACATTGAGAAAGTCACTTTCTGCTAATATTAAAATATGATAAAATTACTGATAATGTCTACTATTCAAAACATGAATCATTTCTCTGGCTCAACTTTGATTCATTGCAGTGTCCAAGCCTAATTATAATGAAAAGGTTGCCTGAATCCTGTTCTTCATCAACAATGCCAGCAAGTATTGGTATTACACCTTCAGAATAGTACAATGCATAATAATAGCAAATAACTCTAGCACTTTCTGACCAGTAATATAACTGTGGCTACTGTTTACACAGGCCATACACATACTATGTTTTGGTTTGCTACAAACATGCTTAACAAAATCATTTTTGTTGATATAGTTGTAGTGAAATGACACAAGAAAGTTGCTTCTCATATTGTTTACTGTTTGTAGAGAAATACGTATGAGAGTGTGTCTAATCATAGTGTCTACTTTGTGCACTGCACTGAATCAAAGTTGAGCCAGAGAAATGATTCATGTTTAAATAGAAGACATTGTAGGCATGTCCTCTCTAACAACACAAGAATAATTAGCAACAGAATAATCATTTCACCCTTGATTATTACCACAAGACTCACTGTCAAGCTGGCAAAACTGCTTTATGTTTATGCATTGTAAGTTTTTTAAACTGAATATGTATGTTTTCACGTGTGGTACTTAAATCTAACTGTTTGGAATATAGGTTACTATTATATATTCAGCATTAACTGAAAAAAACAGAGTGAGCAAGTTCCACTTGATATAGAAAAATAGTACAATGTCACACTGTAGATGATTATAATATATGAGTGAAGTAGAAATTTATGATGACTAGCAAGTACCCCGCTACATAGTGGTGCTTGATGTATTGCAAAGTAAGAATGCAGTAGCACAAGTTATCTTGATCAGTTATCATTCTCTACCATTGGCTAAGGTTACATAAGTTTCCCTCTCCTACTCTCTTTTTTTCTGAACCATCTGAGCTTTTCTTCTAACCCACCTCTCCTATCTTCAGCTCTTCTTCTTGAGTCATAGAACCCCCTTTTACTTTGTCTATCTCTCCTGCTTCTGAATTTTTGTCCTACTTTGAGAAACTTTTGTTTTCTATTTTTTCTTTAGCCTTTCTTTTGCAAACTAACCACCGCCTTTTCTCGTCGATTCCACCCGCTCTTTAGTTATAATTAATCTCTCGCCTTTTTGCCTTCTCTTCCATTCCATTTTAAACCTATACCGCCTTACCTCGCCGTTTCCATCAGTTAATCGCCTTTACCTTCTCTTCGGTACTTTCGCCTTCTTTTATGAAACTTACGTCGCCTTGTCTATTGCATCCGCTTTTTATAAGTAACCAGCACATTTTACTGACTGTGACGACACTTTACTTAACATAACGGGACGACGCTTTACCGAACCGTACAAAGATCATGAATTATTCATGAATACGCACACCCGTCGCCGGTCGTCGCCATAACTGAGACTAAGGGTTGTGTAGTTAACAGTGTTGGATGTTATTGTGTATAAGAGGTTGTTTATAAAAATAAAAGCTGTAGTAAAATCACCATATTTTCCTATGCATAATTTATATAAGGGTTTATAAACAAAAACTTAAACAGAAGGCTGCAAATAGTAAAAGTTCTTCCTTTGTCAACGCTGCCAGTTAGTATTTAAGAAATAGGAAGAGCATGATAGGATAAACAACATACTCATCACTCTCTATTATACAAATATTATATGTAGCATTTTCAGCATAACACTAAGGAAATACTTGTGCTAGCTATAGGGTCAGCGAAGTTGCATTAAGTATTAAATCAAATTAATATTGGATCTATTTATAATTTTTTCACTTGTTAGTTTATAGATAAAAATGCATATAGCTCACAAGTGGACCATTTATGTTTAACAAAGATTTGATCAGGAGTCAAACAAAATCGAAAAAAAGATTTATGTTAAAGAGATATGAAATTATAAATAGCACTATTTTAATAGAATCAAGAATATTTTCACACACAAACTTTGAAAACCCTTTACCACCAATGATTTGTTGAAACCAAATTATGTGTATTATGCCTATTCATTTCAAACTGACCAGTTTCTAATCTAAGCAGAGTTGTGCCATAAACTTGAGAGTTGTTACTCATAAATATACATTGATAAATTCCAGCATCAGACTCTTGGAATATGAAGGACAGAGTGGACTTAATTCGACCATTTGCTTCTATTGCATTCATTGGAGGTGTCCTGGCCAGAACTCCCTTATGCAGCCATTGTGCTGATGTAACAGAATACATATTAGTCCCGTCATTCACATGGCCAGCAGTGAATGATAATGTAATTACATCATTGACATAAGATTCTCTTCGATTAGGAAATTCTACAGATGTTAAACTATCTTGTTCAGTTATTCTTAGTACTCCTGGAGCACTGGACAAAACTGGAATCAAAGTAACAATTATATGAGTAATGTTTACAAAAATACTAGCAGTAAATTGTCAAATTTGCATACCACACTCAAAATTATGGATTGTTTTTAATTTATTCCACTAAACATTGTTATACAGAATTACAATTCTTAATATGGGTCACATAAAATCTACCATCCAAACGTAGATAAGTAATTTTGATGGCAATTCAAGGTTGAAGGCTAGATTATCTGATTGTGTAGCTATAGGAGCATGCACTAGTCTTGTATTAATCTCTAAGCCTTGAAAAACAACAACAACAGTAGATCTGTCTCAATGGTGTCTCAGAGCATCTTGCTGGTTTCTCTTTCCATCATAATTATTACTTCATCACCATTTGTGTAATGAATAGTAGTAGTGAAAACTTGAGAAATTATATATATATATATTATATGTATGTCTAGCCTCATCTAAAAGCGGCCACTTATCCTTTGTTGCTATAATTGTTTGCAAGCTAGGAATTTATACGTGTTATACCACTATTTATTATAATAACAAATTTTCTCGTCCTAACAGCCAATATTGTTAATTCAAATATAGTTTTTTAATTAACAATATTGGATGCTAGAATCAGAAAAATTAGCTACTATTATAATTATTGCAGCTAAGAATAATTGAATTATTATATTATAGTATGCAAGACTTTCATCATTCCTGGCTATTCTACTGTGAAAAGTATTTAAAACACACCCAGTGAATTTTCACTCACATAATCTCTTGCATGTATACATTATTCTTTATGTTCATAAAAAAATTGACATACACTTATAGCATAATATTGTTTGAAATGCTGAAACTTCACCCCAATGAGAACCAAAACAAGTGCCATTTTCTAGCTATTTTACCAAAACGGTTCCTAAATTTTTTTTTACTTTTCATGCAGGCATAATAGTTCTACTTAGTAAATTATTTTGTTGGAGTAAAATAGTTATGTCAACCTGGACTTACCAATAACAGGAATTATGTTTCCATTTACAATTTCTTGCCTATCTTGAGCAGTACATTGATACATTCCAGAATCGGAAGACACTACAGTATCAATTGTTAGCATCAAAGTGGTGCTGGAGGTGTTAGAATTTACAGATCGTCTTATAAATATATGAGGAACATCTTGTACAAGTTGTCCTCCATCTTTATTCCATGTCACCAACAGTGTATTGGATAATGAGTTAACTTCACAGACCAGCCAGACAACTGATCCTTCTACTAATCTAAATGACTGAGTGTACAATGAATTAGGAAGTGTAACTATTGACAGCTGAGCTTGAACTTCATGTCCTACATAAAATAATACAATTAGACCTATATTATAATATTCTCTTATTTAACATTGTCCTGACTGATAGACAAGTCGGATAATAGTAAATGGTTCACATTGTCTAAGAAAGTGTAGGGATAGCTAGCAATTCTCTACAAGGTGTATTACTACTTAATGGCTGTTGCAACTGTCTGTCTGTTTGTCTGTCTGTTTGTCTGTCTGTCTATCCGTCCGTCTGTCTTTCTTTAGGTTTGATTAGTTTCTGTTGTTTTTATTTGAATGACAGATTGTATGGTTTTGAAATGTTATTTAATTATTATTATTATAATAACAATGATTGCTTACAAAATGCCTAGTTACTATAAGACAGCCAGTAACAGACAGACACACACACACACACACAGACAGACAGACAGACAGACAGACACAGACAGACAGACAGACAGACAGACAGACAGACAGACAGACAGACAGACAGACACAGACAGACAGACAGACAGACAGACAGACAGATCTTACCATGAACATAGCTAATACTCGCTATATATTTTATCTAACATTTTCAAATAAAAATTTGAAATATTTTATAAGCTTACTTGAGATTTAATAACAGAACCCTGATAGTGTACAGACTGTTTACCCTCTAGCCCACCAGTTAATTACACACTACCTTTAAGTAAACTGTAACAACATATTCCATCCTAACCTGTGAAGTAGAAATGAAGATAGTAGACAAATAAGCAAGAAAAACATGAGTTAGGCATTGTCCACTGACAGAACCTTATAGGCCAGCAAAAAAATAAATTCCTCCCTACACACCTTTGTTTGCTACAACTTGTGAGGCTTCAGCTAAATTTACCCAGACTGATGTTAGGTTCAGTATACGACATAATATCTACAAGTTACAGTTATTACTGTTAGCTGCAGCGGAAGCAATCTATTTCGTGCCTTTCTAAACCTCTTCGTCGTGTCCGTCGTTCACTGCATTCTATATAATAAGATTTCTTTAATAATAATAATAATAATAGTACATGTACTCAGTAAAAAAATGTTACTTAGCAAGATTAGAATTTTTGTTTCCTTTCGAATCATGCATACAGTGACCAGCCACTAGAAAATAATAATGCTGAAATTCATAGGCCAATTAAATCCTATAGTTCAGTAAGAATTTTTGTCAATAGATATTTATGTAATTTCGTGGCGACATGATTTTTTCACCATTTTCTCCATTTAATCAGCCTATCAGCAAGACTGATCTCTATTTTCTTTAAACAAATTAGCTGTACCTAACCAAATAAGTGGGTCAATTTAGTGATGTGTTAATTCTATACTCACGGACGTTGCTATAAGTGAAACTTGCGCATTAACTTTACGTCAATAAGTAACATCTAGTGTATGTTGGGTTAATATGCTTCTTGTTCCTGTGTTTGGTAAATTACAAGGCAAAGTTTGAACAACAATAAATTTACTACTAATTTATTTAATGATGCAGATTAAGTATCGGTATTATTACAAGGTGAAGTTTTAACGATAACAGAGTCCCTCAGAGCTACACGGGAGAGGGTTATAGTAGTCTGTTAGTCTTTCTTTAATCCTCAGGGGGCATGAATGTTATTAGCCTGAATCTCAGAGCTCAATAAAAAGAGGAGCAAAATCTTTGTCAACTCTTATAACTAGAACACAAGTGTACAACACATTTATAAAGAAAATACTATGATATATTAGCATTGGTTTGTGTCTTCACATGAATATATTCGCTGGTTGCTCATAAAGTTCACACTTGTTAATGAGTGTGAATTTCAAGCAAAGTATGGGTTCACACTAGGTGAAACGTGTGATACATGCTATGCATGGATGATTTTTGGTGGGTTTCCACGCTATAATTTTTGTAGGGAGTTCATTTCAATACTATAATTTCCATATGATTTTTATACGTTGTAGGAATGTTCAGTTAAGTGTGTGCTTTACAAACTACTACTTACATAATGAAAGAAAAACGTTTACATAACGGGACTTTTTTTTTGTTGCTTTTTTTTTTTCATTCAAGCAGTTGTGGAGAGTGGTTACTATGACATAGAATCCCCTTTACGGTATAATACTTAATTTAAAAACTAGACATTTTGTTAGCAGCTTGAGTGTAGATACAAAACTGCAAAGTGTGAGAGAGGGACCAATACAGTAAATGGGTTTTAGGCCAAAGTTTTAAAACAATTGTACAATATGCACCAGAATTGCCAGATATGATTCTCAAAGTGTTGAAATATCTGGGCAAGGAGTTCTCAAATGCAGTAAGGAATAGAATTCATAGCTCGTCAGGTTCTACTAATAATCCAAAAACTAGTGCATGGACTCTAATAATCTAAACAGTGAAGACATTCGTGAAGATACAGTCGTGAATCATTTGCTCCCAAACATAAACTTCCATTAAAATTTACAAATTCACTCTGTCGTTTGATTTAGCTAATTTCGATCTTTTCAGAAAAGTTTTCCAATTACAAAAATAGAAAGATAGTACGGAGAGGTCAGATTATTGAGCAAGAAACAAAGCCTAAACCAATAAACCTGAGACTTCACATAATTATTACAGCCACCCTACTCGTTACAGGAATATTACTCATCATTGCTAGCATTAATATGATCATTGCATACTGTAAAACCAAGAAGATGAAAATACAGTCGAACCTCTCTACAACAGCCAAGCATGGGGACAAGCGTGTTGGCCTTTGTAGAGAGTTTGACCTTATTTCGGAGTTTTTCAGGTAAAGCCCACCACAAAGGAGGTGTGTCCGTCATAACTATGGCTAGCCAGGTCGTTACTGCTACTGAACTTCAAGTACTGGAAATAGACTCTTACATTAGGGGCTACCACGCATATACTGATGTATGGGTACCTATGGTAGGGGAATCACTATTGGTAAAGCCAGAGCCTGCAAATGCCAAAGATAAGAAAGCAGTGGCTATTTTGAAGGAGACTACTATTGTAGGTCATGTACCACAAAACCTGGCTCCACGGCTTTTCCAGTTTTTGAGAAGAGACGTCAACAAAGCATTTGCCGTGATACGAGGGGACAAAGTGAACAGAGGCGCTGGTTACGGTCTGGAAGTGCCGTGCATCTACCGCCTATACGGCCCTCCAGCCTATATCAATAAAATGAGGGAGCTGGTAAATGATCTGATTGCTGCTGGACATTTGTAATTCTGACTTGCTCTATATTCGAGTTTAAAATGACTAAATTGTTGTGCAAGCTATGCATGGGTGTGGCTAACTGGCCGTTGTGGGAGATAATTTTGTATTGCAATTTCACTGTGGGGTCCGGTAATATGACCGTTGTTCGGAGTTGGGAGTCAACCGTTTCTCAGAGTTTAAAATCTATTACAGACATGCGGATGGAGCTCCGTTCCCAGCGGAATGACCGTCGTTGAGAGTCTGACCGCTTTTCGGAGTCCCGTTGTAGAGAGGTTCGACTGTATATCAGACAGACGAATAATCTGGTAATAGTAACTGTGGGTGAGGACCAATTATTTTACGCTTCAAGAAAAGAACAGGTGAAATTAGATAAAAATAAATTTTAATTTTGTGTATACAATCAAAAGAAGAGCACTATGAATAACATTAAGTGACCGCGTGCTGTAAAGGAGAAACTTGGAGCGAAAACTTTTATTCAGCGAAATGGATTAATCCTGTCTTTGCAGTCAAAATGTATTCATTATTTCATTAGACACGAGCAACCCAGATGGCAAAAGATTTGTGCACAGCATCTAACGCAGTCTGGTCACTCACGACTGTCCACGCACGAAATTGCAGCTCGCAGAAAGAGTGGTTACAGTTGTGATACTGCTAATGTTATTCATTGTGCTAAAGCTAATTACATCCACTAACTTCCTAGTGGAGCTAAAACCTCTGAATCAATGGCAGTTTTCCATTGGTTTCTCTCCTAGGTAAATATGGAGACAGGAACAATTATCCACTTCCTTTTCCTTCCTTGCGCCATTCACTTAGCTACTTTGTAATTTCCAAAACTTTCTAGGGTTAGCTCTAAACTTAAAACAATTCAGAAAGACACTTATCAGCCGGTAACAAAATCCAATTCCCTGGAAACTACTTGGGGCACCAATTTTTTTGCCGGAAAATACAATAACATGCCCATAATTGGGGTAGTCGATAATAATCCGCAAATAGGTTGATAGCAGGTACCGGTTGATAGCAGGTACTGGTCGATAAGCCCACTTACGCTAACTGTTCACATTTTTCAAAATTGATTATTTTTCAAACAATTGTATCACATAAAATTATTCTATTATTATTAATAGTAGTACAATTTCTAGGTTTAAATCTATATAGTATTCTACATCCAAATATGATCTACATTCTAATACAAAAAATTACATCTTAAGTAATAATACAAGTTAAAAAAAAGAATTATAATTATACCCTCTCTAATGAAATTGTTAATTATTGCTCTGAATAATTTCATAAGTATCCTCTAAGTATCTGTCCACATGATCAGTGACACCTTCATAACTTTGATTTATTTCTCTTCCATGCACTCCGCTATTTGTATTGACCATAGGCTTCATTTTACTCAAGTTACTTGCTTTTGTAGCAAAACAAATAACCATAGAACAGCTTTCTTCCATCCCTTAATGAATCCCGTAAAAAATTATTGCTAGCTATAAATGTCAATTTAAATTAATATTTTGGCAGCTATTGTAGAAAAATATTGTATTGAAGGGAAACTTTGGTGGAAAAATTGTTTTTCAGCAATATTATGAAAAGTACTCTCAGGACTACTGTTGCAACTGGTTGTTCATCTGATCTTTATCTTTTGATCTTCTTTGATACTCTTTGAATGAAGCAATGAGGATAGCCATTGGACATCAAAGCAGATGTGATATGTCTATCCTCCTCAAGCTTATCATCTGTTATACTACATATCACTTCAGCTCTGCTGAATAATGTCCTAGCAACTGCAAACTTGTGTTCTGTTGGATGGTGAGAGCAAAATGGCAAATACTGGTCAGTGTGAGTCTTCTTTCTAAAGACTTTTGTTACTATCATAATAGCACTGATGAAATGTTTGCTGAATTAAAACTTAACATGGACTAGTGAAAATACTATATAATTGTATCTATAAGTATGTCAATACCTAGTCACACAGGACATTATAAGATTATCAAGGTGTAATAATGTATTAGTATAAAAACTACTACTTACGTCCAATGGATATATATATACTTTGTGACTCAGTACTAGCCTCATTTGTTACATTACACTCATATTTGCCAGTGTTGGACTCCATAACTGAATCTATCCCCAAAGTGAAGGTAGTTGATGTTTCTGATGTGGAACTAATTGGCATTCCATTGTGATACCATTGAAAGGAATAACTTGGAGGATTACCTCTTACTACAGTACAAGTAAGAGTCACAGCTTCACCTAATCTAACTCTAGGTCGATCCATGACTTCTAGCATCACCTGAGGTAAAACTGTAAATAAAAATAGTTTCGTTGATATATCAACTAGAATAAAACTATGCTTACACACAATGACAGTTTGCTATCATGTTCCCAATAACATTACATATGAGAACATACAAAATGTAACATCACATTAATTTCAAAATTAGAGTAAGTCACTGCAACTACAAAATCAGCTAACTAGTTAGTAGCCATGATATACTGTGCATATGAATAATTATTGGATGATAATTGATCATGGTCGCTAGGGCATCACATTCTTTGGGTGCAAAAAACCTGCGAAATAGGCCTAGCATGCTAGGGTGTATAAACTTACTTCTGCTTATTATCCCTGAAGCTATTTTATTACTGCAGGCTAGCAAGTCCTACTAAAAGAAAGAACCTGCCAAGATTAATGACCAGAGGTATGTCTCATTTTAAGATAGACCATTCGTTCACCATGTAGGACTTCACTTTAGTGAGCGGCTATGCCGCACAAGTTTAGAAGCCAAATTTTTGTTTCTATAAAATTCAATATATGTCATTGTTTTGTGTTACCCCCTTGTGACTCAAAGCCTTGGCAAAGCCTGAAACAATTTGATTCTCTCATTCCTGAGTAGTACACAAAATAAACCCATTACTTTATTACGCGAGGATTTTAATTATAAATTGACTCTGCCCTACCCCAACCATACATGCACAATGGTTAGTAAGGCATCATGTCAATTTTTTTTTTTTAAACCAGGGCACGACTTCTGGTAGAAAACATTAGAGTGTGCTACTAAAAGTAACCATGCATTGCAATTTGATAACACCCCTTGCTCTTTGTAAAAGTTATGCAAATGTGTTAAACCTAAAGCATAATACTATTGATTGAACTAACTTTGGTCATCAACAAAATAAAACTTTAGAATCTTGTTTTTTCTTAGTTACAATGTAAGTTTCTCAAGCCTCAATCAGTTTCTTTTCCCATTGCTACACTACAACTTCAAAACTTCCTCATTTCTGCTTTATTGTTTTTTTCAAATTGATCAATATTCCAATATTCATGACCTAATTTTGCAGTGTTGTTTTGTTTCTAGAAATAATTTTAAAATAAATTATTGCTATAAGGTCAACATAATACCTGTGTGTGAAGTTTATGTTCCATTCTTAGTTTCAAAGCAGTATATTAATTCTGTATTTAAACTTTTCCAATACAATTGTCTAGCAGACTTAATGCCAGAAAGAGCAATGCCCACAACAATTCAATGGATTTGAATAAGCTCTGCAAGTGTTTCAGAGTGTATTCTAACAAGCCAGGTTTATGCATGACCGTCTCACATAACTTTAAAGTGTAAATAATATTGGTAAACAAGTGATATAGATAGAAATTAATAATAACTATATATCCTATAATGAGTGAAAAAAATTATAATTATAGCTTATAGCAACATAAGGCAAGAAATTTTATTCAAACAAAACACATAAGTGAAATACCACCGAGTTGCAATTTATAGCTTATAGCTGGAGAAGGGACCACTGCAGCTTAAATAAATTTGGTTAAAATAATGGAAGCTTATGAAGCATATGAATTAAACTCAAGCTAATTTCGGTGGTTATTGCACTATACCCCTCTATAGCATTCTTAATCTGAAAGGAAGTGTATTTTCCATATACCTTTTGTGCTCAAGAATAATTGATGATTAATGCTAAGAATTTAATAAGCTACTCTGTAGATAAAGACATACAAGCTGAATAACAACAATACCTTGTACATGTACTCTGGCTGCACTTACAGAGTTGAATTGAGAATTACTTCCAATACATATATACACTCCATCATTTGTTGGGTATTGTGCATTCACTATATATGACTCTTCCTGGTGTTACAACTCTATTACTTCTACGTTGAGGGTTGTGACCACATCAGTCTGATTGAATGTGATAGAATTGTTAAATGTCCATCTTACAGTGGGCGTTGGACTTCCAATGGAGCTACAGTTAATGTTGACATTTGTGGAGAACCACTCCACATGAACATACTTATTTAGCTACGTTCCGTTTTATATCATTATCATTATTATTGTATTCTAGTTTGCACACCGTGAATCGGGCACTTCTGCTGCAGGGTTCGATGTTCGTCGAACAACTTCGTCCTCGCTCCATCACCTGTATTTATTTCATTGGGCATTAGAACAACTACGTCATACTCACACATTCTATTTAAGCATTGTATCATTATTCCTAGTTGAGTTCTGTCTTAGTAACAAATTTATTAAAACAACTTAAAAGTTAGACTGTCGTTAGCTAACTTGATCGACGGAACTCGAGTGGAGAAGAAGTATAAGGGTTATAATTCCCTACAACATTGTTTCCTTCTAAAATCACATCTTGATTGCTAACTGAAGTGTTCGCAATTTCTGCATTAAATAATTATAAAATTAAACAAAATGTACAATTTTGGTTGAAGTTGCCAATAATGGGTGTTAAGCTTATACAACTAACTTAAAACAAAAGAGAACTATCAAATTGTTAAAAAAATGAATCACTTCTAAAGAAACTAAGAGACTGGGATGACTATGAGGAGACCCTTGACTTTTGCCAATTCTCCTGTTTTCATCATGAGTTGCTTTATTGGTTACAACCATAATAGTTCATGCATAATATTTATCAAAATTTGTTTATGTTTAAAAAGTCAACAGAAATCAATAAATGACTTCTAGCTAAAACCCCTGCCAGCATGGGAATAAACAGATTCTTATGAAATGAAGTATGTTGAATTGCTCAATACTTCTTATGTTCGCAGGGTGTTATATGCCCTTAATCTAAATTATGATGTATGTTCTTATTTTAATGTTGTGATAAGACATGTAACCAACATATTTTCGTTTTTTTATTTTTATGATTAGACATTTAATTGTGCTGACTTTAGAGATATTGTATCAATTAATCACCTTGGAAATGGTCCTTAAAATCATTATGTATCATTGTACGAAAAGATCTGTGTTTCTATATTGTATATTTTGAGATTACATAAAGTGATGAGAAAATGTGTATCCTCGAGCTGAGCGGCAGCCATGGCCTGGAAATCTATGATCGTTGTGGTATTTCCAGTGTGAAGAGCATTCACAGGTAAACGAGACAAGGCATCTGCTACTGCGTTGTCAGAGCCAGGGACATGGCGAATGTCTGACGTGAACTGACTGATGTAGTCGAGGTGTCTAGACTGTCGAGGAGAATAGCGATCCGGTTTGCTGGACATTGCAAAGGTGAGGGGCTTGTGGTCTCCGATTCTACTACACAGTTACGAGTTCAAGGAGTTACTTGTTGAGATCACTTATTCTCCGGTTTCACTGTTACTCCACAGGACAACACCAACCCATTTCTCAAACGTTTGTCTGAATTCCCGTCAGTCACGCAGCCATGCTTCACTGATCGCCCGATCAAGCACACTGTGACTCATCACATCGACACGACAGGCCCTTCAGTCTTTGGACGTACGAGACGGCTGGCTCCAGAGCGCTTACAGGTGGCTAAGCAGGAGTTCGACCACATGCTGCAGTTAGGCATCATCCAGCCTTCTTCCGGTAGTTGGGCATCTCCACTCCACATGGTGCCGAAGCGCACGCCAGGAGATTGGCGCCCATGTCGGTCAGGCACGGTAAGTTTATTGAGTGCACGATAGTCTCCACAGTGAAACTGGAGAATAAGTGATCTCGACAAGTAACTCCTTAAACTGTTGTAGGCTTAAATTCACCATTTTTTGTGTTATTGGCAAACGCTTTAGAAAATTTTGTTGGCTTGTATGGCATTAATATGAATACTTCCATTAAAATAGCAGAGAGTAATTACAGATAGTTTATATAAAATTGCCAATACTGTTCCTACTGGCAGTTTTGGTAAATGAAGAGCTCTAACTCATTCATTAACATCTTATAAAACTAAGAATTTGTCCAAAGCTTTTTTCCAAAGAAACCAATTCAGTAAATATTTTATCGATACAGGTGAACAATGGCACCTTTATCAAAAAGACTTAGCACAATAATACCAAAAAATTCTAATATATTCAGTCAAGTAATGCACATTTATTAGTTGTTTACATATGACTACATTCTTTTTTGCCAAAATTTGCTTAAAATATCTCTTACTGTTGATATGATTGTAGAAAAAGAATTGCATAGGATAGTCTTTTAACATAGCATTAACTGATTGTGAAAATAATTGTATCAGAGGGCTTCCAATCATAATATCCTTGATGCACTACAACAAACAATGCATTAAGCCACAGAAACGGTTCAAACTTTGAACAGTAGACATTTGGACATGTCATCTTGCAACTGTTTTAATCAGAATTAGCAGTAGAAGAATCAACAGCCCTTATTACTGCAATATACAATGTCAGGCTGGCATACCGCATTATGCAACACTTCCTCTAACATAGCATCGTATACTTCAAACAATTCTTATGTCACAATTACTTTTTTTGGTTTGCAGTGGAGGGACATTACAGGTAGTAGGAGTCGTAGTTTGAACAGACCAATGACATTTCTAATTTTTCAAAGATTATTTTTATACATTGAATTTTTTTTACTCCACTATTTTCTTACTTCATAATTTCTTTGTCAACATTCTCTTACTCATTAGATGTATTCTCAACCCCTGGTATTTTGTGATATCACAGATTGAAGTTCTTCTATTGGGGATTCACTGACTGGATTACTGCTGCAAACACAGTAAGGGCCACAACTCTGGTGGCAACCTACTATATATCAGAGGTTGAGTTGTCACCCAACTGGCACACTCCCTCTTTATCCCCACATATCCTCCTTTAATTTCCTTTCTTTAATTAAATTATATAAACTAATCCACATATCCTCCAATGTGACACACATAATATTATATATTAAATATATAACTAAGAAAACTGCTTATGATACAAAAATGACAACAATAACTAAAAAAATCTATTATGTGATGAAGTATTAAACTTTTGTTACAGGATGTTGCAAGAAAACAGACTTCATTTGAAGCTACAGTATTGCCTGCTAGAAAATCCGCTTGAGGATATCCAGTAATATCCTGATTTAATTCCTGAGCGAATGTTTTTCAGTTCATTACAGGAATTGGCTGCATAATATGGTAGCTGACCAATGGGTTGAAATCCAAATCTGTTGATCAATAAGTTCACAGTATTTTTAGTGATTTCATCTCTATTGGTTGAGCTTGGGCAAACTTGAAGTTCTTGAAAAGTATTGATGTCACCATCTAATTGCAGTCAAAAAGTAGCATGTAACTAATAAAATTAAGGATATTTGGTACTGAAAGTCCTTTATGAGATAATGTTGTTAATTTTTAACAACCATGTGTGCATTTATTGCTTAGCCACTAAAGCTACAGCATGCAACTTAAACTGCTCATAACTTTATTGAAAGCACATTGATGAGTACTATATAATTTCAACATTTTTTTTAAAGTTAGATAGGCACTTTAAATAAGAGCATTTGAAAAACACAATTATGGACATAGATATTAATTAACTATGCATCAAAAAGTGTTTACATAATAATTTTTAGAAGTATAATAAAATGAATGTGAATTAAAGATTTTTATTGTTATATTATAAGTGTGAATGAGTAATTTTCAATAAATATTTGATAAGAACAAGTTCATTCTTTTGCTATTCAAACACAGTATAATAATCATTTCTTTTGTCCACATTATTATTATTCAAGCAGTAAAAGAAAATCATGTTATTTTTATACTGAACTAGTCAGATTCTTGTAACTATTAACAATTATATTTCATAAAACCTGAATTATCACCAAGTATTTAATATCATATTCCAGACTACTACTAGCACCAGTTGGCTGCAAAATAGTAGCAACAGCTACAAAAGGGAACAAGGAAATAGTATATAATATGTGTATATAATTATATGTGTACACATACTATGATGAATATAAAACTACAATTATCCTACCAGTTACATCCACAGTAATTGAAGAATTGATATCTCCAGCAGGACTTGTTACCATGACAACATATACTCCTGCATCACGTGGAATAACAGAGTTTATTTGTAAACTCGTGTTTACTGATGGAACTTCAAATACAGGTGGAATAGTAACACTGACTCGTGATTGCCCCATTAGACTGCTGCCATTGAATATCCAAGAGATTCCACTGAGAGGGTAATTATAATCTATTGCTACTGACAACATCAATGTTTGGTTTACTTCAACTTTAACAGAAGAACTATGAGCTTGAAATGTTGGAGGCACTGGTAACAATTACAATAAAAATTTATCATTTATATACTTATAAGTAAATTGAAAGCTCTCATGAAAGGTTCTAAAATATTGAAAATATCATTGCTGTCAAAACATTTAATGAAAGACTGTACTGATCCACTATTTACCATTAGAACAAAAAGGGATCTTGTGAATTACTGAATGAAAGACTAAACTTGTAGCAACTGAAATATATTAGCTATTATTTTGATAGTTATAACAAATGTTATGTTAATTGGTAAACATTACAAAACATGCTGTCAGAGAATGAGATTACACTCTGATAAAACTAACCTTTGAAACACATCATAGATATAAATGAAATGAAGAACTCATGTTCATTCATGTGGTATGTAGAATGACAAGCATCCATATGTAGATGATCAACATAATAGTACCATGTATTATTCCATAGGCCACATGCATATAATTGTTAAAAGGGAAAATAAAAAAGAGCCAACAACAGTACAAACAATGCATGCTAATTTTATCAATAAAGAACATCCTCATATTAAAAAAAACATCAGGTGTACAACCATAATTATTATTTTATATCTTTTCTTACTTGCTTGAACTATTGTCAGAGTTCCATTGGAAGATCCAAAGGAATTTGTAGCCAAACAAGTATATTTCCCAAAGACTGATGTTTCAGTAGTTGAAATGGTAACTTCACTAGAGTAATTATTACTGGAAATCATCATCATATCTAACATATTGCCATTAGGTCCATTCCACATAAAAGTGATCGGATAGTCTCCATGAGTAGAAATACAAACTAGTGTTAACATAGAATTACTCAGGAGAACTCTGCTGCTATATGGCAGTGAGACTTGAGGCGGTTCTAGTGAATATATAAAAAGCAAGCTAAATGTTTTAAGTACTTAAGTTACCCATGTCTACGCTACGTATGAACTGCTCATAGTTTAAAGGGACACATAACATTTTGTACTCATGATATTTGAAAGAAAGGCAAAGAAAGTGAATGGATGAAATACAGCTTACAGTGACTTATATGATTTTTTGTGTGGCTTAGCCATCTCTCACTTTATTCAATGCTAATGTTCTCCACATCAGCACGAGCACTAAATTTGATCAAGTGATATAATATTAGTTACTGCAAATGTACACATTTATGTTCTAATAGCCATTGAAATATTATTTTAGCCTGGTACTAATAATATCCCATCTGGACTTGATCAAGTGATATTTGGTGTAATAATGTATTAGTATAAAAACAACTACTTACGTCCAATGGATATATCAACACTTTGTGACTCAGTACCAGCCTCATTTGTTACATTACACTCATAGGTGCCAGTGTTGGACGCCATAACTGAATCTATCACCAAACTGGAGGTATTTGATGTTTCTGATGTGGAGTTAGTTGGCATTCTATTGTGATACCATTGAAAGGAATAACTTGAAGAATTACCTCTTACTACAGTACAAGTAAGAGTCACAGCTTCACCTAATCTAACTCTAGGTTGATCCATGACTTCTAACATCACCTGAGGTAAAACTGTAAGCATTTAGCAATTAAGTAATAATACACAAGTAGAAGCTGGAGCTTAAAATAATCATTATAATACATGTAACAAAAAATGAGATAATAATATTGCATTAGTGATAAGGCCAAACTGAAATGTTTCGTTTTGTTTAATTAAAGTGCAATAGCTGTATTTTTACTTACAATACAATATTTTAGTGAGTAAGGGGAGTGAGCGAGACTCATTATAAGTACTGGTGTCAAATTGTGAATGCGGAGTATCTTTTTATGTAGCTGTAACTACATAAGTCAGATCGCGAAATATTTCATGAGCAGGCTAATGTACTTTTAGAAGTCAGAGGTCAGTGAAAATAAAGCCTGAGAGTGAAATAACATTGTGAGATAACATGTGACATTTCATGTGTTACATACCTAAAAATATCAATTTTTCCTCTAAAACAAGCATTTTTTGGCTTGCTCCCAATTTATTGTTATACTGCAGCAGTAAGCAAGTCTTATTCAAGAATTAGGCTAAGACTGGGATAATTCATTCAAAATACTCGTCTTTTAACATGCTGCACAAGGTTATTATGTTATTGATGACTCTTTGCCAGACGAAAAATCTAACTCAGCAATTTCTTAGTAGCAGAGTGCTTTTTGTATCGACAGCTACTGGTCATTATTTGGATGGTCAGACTATCTTCAATTTAAAAGGTGATACTGTATATTGATTTAAGTAAGAATGTACTTTCGTATTTGTTTGCTAAAATTAATAATCAACTGCATACGTGTTCCACTTATAGTTAAGACAAAACCTGTTTTCAATAGCGACTGGTTCTTCATTATTGAGAACATCTAAAGTTGTATTGCACAAGTTATCATTATTCCTGCAATTTTTTTGTATTTTTTTACTTATGGCAAGGGATGGCTACATACTGTAATGTTAAAATAGAATTACTGAACTTAGTAGGATAAAGCGGTATATTAATACATGTATTTTTTGTCATACTAGCTCATATTTTAGCCTCAAGTATAGTAAAAATCAAATATTATCAGATTTTAAATTTGAATCCTGCTTACAACTACAGGCTCACTCACCTATTGCGCACAAGCACACCACTATTTGATATAATGTGTGTGGAAATACAAGTGCACATATGTCATTTTTGTACTTTGACCCTCACATTTTTGTGTTGCACAATGCATAAACATTTCTCACTTGCTATTATTATCAAATTTACATACTGATATTAATTATATTTATATTCACTAAGACTGACCTAATGGAATTGCGAAAAATGTAACTTCAGTTCCACTTCCTCCTCTGCCAGAATATAAAACATTATACTCTCCATAATCATCCCTGGTAGTTGGTTCTTTGAAATACATCTCATCAAAGTAGACAAACTGTGAACGTGTACCAAAGTCCATACCATCTCGTGTCCAAACAACACCATCATGACCTCCACTGGCAACCACTTCCAGTGTCAACTTATCAGGTACAGAAAAAAATACAACAGAAGGAGATAGTCGTACAGGGCCAACTGCCTGACCTGTAATACAATAGCACAACGCATTTATATTTGTGTCAAATGACTGAATTGTTGAAGTTAATAATATTCTAGCAATGAAATATGAAGACTGTGTACATAATTAGTTCAACTACACAAAAGTTCAAGAAAAGAAATGTCAAGATGTGGGACAGATGTAAATCTATTTTGTTACACATGGTTACAACCTGTTATAAGCCAGTCTTTTCAAACTACTTCACAACTTGTTAGTATAAGCAACAAGCTCAATTATTATGATAAATAACTCAGTTAAACCAAAAAAGGTCAAAACTGAGACAGTAAAAAAAATGGTGATCTTTTGTGAACAAAATGTGTATATTATTATTATGTGCATGATTGATTAAATTAAGTTAGCAAGGAATTTTTTTGAAAAAGTTATCACAACTTAACTATCAATTCATTCCATAATATGCAAATTTTTCTAGTATCTATTTCATTACTATCCCAGGTGCTATTGATATCCAAGTATTGGCCAGATACTGGGGCTATGTTGAAGGCTGTGGACAGAACAATATCTATGCTATTTGGGTGTTATATTGTGCCCACAGTAGGTGGGTTGTGTATATTACTCATTCAATTTTCTTAAGCAGTTTTTGATAAACAATAATGTAGTTTAAACATATGACATGTTTAAACGGAACCCACAGTTATATTATTAACAGAAGATATTAGAATTCCATGATATTATGGTGCAAAATTTTAGGTACTATTGTCAGGTTATAGAGGCTTAATTTTACTGATATTTTTATAGTACTGGAAAATTTTGGAAAATTTTCTGGTTTTTGTATGGCATTAATATGAATACTTTCAGTGAGTGATGGGTAAAGGTAAGTAGTCTAAATTATATAAATTAGCTGATCACACTGGTAGTGTTAGCAAATAGAGCTCTGACTCATTCATTACCATCCCATAAAATTAAGAATTTTGTCCAAAGCATTTTCCAATTACAAAAACTTCAATAAAGAATGTTAAGCCACAGAAATAGTTCAAACTTTGAACAGTAGACATGTGGACATGCCATTTTACTAACCACTATAATTACTCTAGAATTAGCAGTAAATAATCTTCTAGCCCCTGATTATTACTATGTCAGGCTGGTAAAGCTGCATTATACTTCTACACAGATAACACTTCCTTTAAAACTGCATCAAATTTTCAGCATTCTTATGTCACAATTACCTATTATTGCACTGTTGTATTGGAGGTACATAATAGACAGTAAGAGTCTGTTTCACTTCTTTAGCCAGTATTTCTAGTAACCCTTAATCAATTACAGGTACAAAGAGAAGTCACTATCTGCTAATACCACAATATAGAAAAAATTACTAGTAATAATAGGGACTGATTATTCCATTGTAAAGTGTCCAAGCCAAATTATAAAGAAAGGCTGCCTGAATCACATTCTTCATCACCAATACCAGCAAGAATTGGTATTACACCTTCACCAGAATAGCTTTTGCACAATAACAGCAAATAACTCAAACATTATTTTTGGCCAGCAATGTAGCTGTATATACTGTTTTCTCATGCCACGCACAAACAATGTTTTTGTTTTCTACAATGAAGCTTAACATAGCTCATTATTGTTGATGTAATTGTAGAGAAAGGTCCTAAGAAAGTTTCTTATCATAATGTTTACTGTTTGCTGAAAAATACGTATGAGAGTGTGTCTAATCATAGTATCTTTTTGGTGCACTGGGATAAATCAAAGTTGAGCCTGAGAAATGGTTCATGTTTAAAAATAAACATTGTGGACTCTAATAATTCCAGAATAATTAGCAACAGAATAATTATCTAGACCTTGATTATTACCACAAGACACACTATCAAGCTAGCAAAGCTGCATTAAGTTTTTGCATTGTCAGCTTTTTAAACTGAGTATATAAATGTTTTCATGTGTGGTACTCAATAATAACTTCTAGAATATTGCTTATGTATTATATTCAGCATCAACTTAAAACAGAGTGAGCAAGTTTAACTCGACATAGAAAATAGTGCCATATATTACAATGTAGATGATTATATATGAGTAAGGGAGAAATGTAAAATAGTTATACTCCAATAACTGAGACTAGGGTGGTGCAGTTAACAGAGTTGGATGATATTGTGTACAAAAGATTGTTTAAAAAATAGCCTTAGTACGATCACAACCCATCCCTATTCGTCATTTAAGGATGTATAAACAATAATGCAATCAGAAAGCTGCAAATAGTAAGAGTTCTTTCTTCGTCAACACTGCCAGTGATTATTTAAGAAGTAGGAAGAGTATGACATAATAAATAGTGTACTCACCATTCTCTTTAATTCACATTTATACATAGCAATTTTCAGCATGACACTTTGTACTTTAGGGTCGTGTAAATTGCATTTAGTATTTCGTCAATTTAATACTGGAATTTTTTTTATAATTTTGTCACTTATTAGTTTATAGATATAATGCATATAGCATTATTCACAAATAGACAAGATACATAATTATAAAAATACATCAGGAGAAAAACAAAATGGAAAATATTAATTGTATTAAGGAGATATGAATATATAAATAGCGCTATTTTTAATAGAATTGAGAGCAATTATCTTTTGTACACGTACAATTAGTAAAGGTATCCTTCCATCCACAACATTGAAAACACGTTACCACCAGAATATTGAAACCAATAATATTAAGAGTATTATGCATTTTCTATCTCAGCCAAATCATTTCTAACTAACCAGTATCTAATCTCAGCAGAACTGTACCATAAACTTGAGAGTCATCACTCATAAATCACCAGCATACTGTATAATGACACAAGTAGTAAAAATTCTGACTCAGCATATCATAAGTAGAGGTATATTTAAAAGAATATCGCAATTATTGTTGGAGTACAAGGAAAAACAACAACGAACAAAAAGTGATTGCTATTATAATTTTATTTCCAGTTACAGGTAAGAAATAGAGTAGCTATAAATAACGGGCTCATTCTGAAAAAGGGAGGTCTTGTACAATACCAGTCGAGCCCCCTAAATTCGCTCCTGAGACATGAATAGTTTATTTGACTCAAAAATCTCTGAATATTTAGCCACAATTTTGTGACCACCATTTTTGTTGTGGTATACCGGCATGATTCTATAATTTAATTAATGAGTCTTGTCCAAATGGGTGCAGTCAGTTTTTGCACATACTTGCTCAACCTACACTGGTGTAAGAACCAGGGGGGCTTGGGGGGCTGTAGCCCCCCCCCCCACCAGCCTGAAATTAAGAAGAGCAAGCCCCATCCCCCACCCACCCCCCCCCCCCCCCCCCCCCCCCCCCCGTGCTGAGGGTACAAGATAAATCTCACCAGTTGCTAGGTAATCTCAATGGTATCTAAAAAAATGTCAACTCAAATCACAGCAGCTACATAATGTTTATACAGAGCTTGAAGTATTGCCACTTTCTGGCCAAAGTGGGCCACTTGCCTCAAAACAGATGTAGCATCTCTTAACACAACCACATACCTGTCACTATGTGAGCCGCAAACCTCTAACTCTCTCCAATTAAGTCAGACCTCTGTTGTGCAAGAATTTGAGCCTCTCTTAATCAGAGCTATAATCAACACACTCTTGCTCTTAAATTCCATCCACAGGCTAAGAACCAAGGAGGCTTGGGGGCAGAAGTCCCAAGCTTTTATTGTATTCTGAGGCCAAGGGGGGTGGAGCTCACCAGTTTTGCAAGGTAATTTGTACCTGTAACCACAAATAATTAACCAGCTTCATTTACAGCTGCTTCACTAATCAAGAAAGGTCACTCCAGCAGCTACTGAAGTTAGTTATAAATTCAATATGTCACAGCAAAAAACTCTCCGTTCCTTTTTCAGTTCTAATTCTAGAGTCTCTGATGAAGCTGAAGGTAAGCACATCACCCAATCAGTGCAGACTAAAAATAAGTTTCAATGTGCAGGTCAAACAAACTTCCTAGAAACTGATGAGCTAGTTACAGCTGCTGACCAAGCACAGTGATGAAGACTCAGATGATGATTGCCCTTCACGTGCACAGTGTGAGTCAATCGCTGACACCTGCAATTGCTCATGCTGCTCAAATTTTGAAGTTGCTTACCAGCCAAAGGACTTGTTTCAATCTAAAATCCAGGGAAATATATTTGCAAGGTACATTCAGGCTTCTTGGTACAGCAAGTATAAATGGATTAGTGTGTGCACATCCTCTTGCAAGATTTTCTGTCATATATGCTGTAGTACAGATAAGCAGGGGTTGCTCACGTCAAAGTCTCCTTTTGTTCATGGTGGTTTTTCGAATTGGAAGAAAGCAATAGAGCGATTTAAAAGCCATGAAGGAAGTGTTGCACACAAGGAAGCTATCAGCAAGCTACAAGTGAGATCCCAGGGTGTCAACGTAGGGGCCATGATTACCAAGCAGCATGAAGCAGAAAAGAGAAGCAACCGTACTATGCTAATGAAGCTACTACACTGCATTCGCTATCTAGCTAGACAAGGCCTTGCTTTTCGTGGACACCATGAAGATAGTGTTGCTTTTGAAGGAAACCCCTACCAGCTTTTACTACTCCAAGCATCAGATTCACCACAGCTAGCCACTTGGATTAAAAAACGAGACTACCTTTCACCTGCCATTGTCAATGAAATCATTACTCTTTGTGGCAACACTGTATTAAGGCAACTCTTAGGAGATATTCAAGCAGCAAAGTATTTTTTCGCTTATAGCTGATGAGGCAACTGACATATCACACAATGCACAAATCTGCATTGCAATTCGCTGGGTGGATAGTAGCTATGAGGTTCATGAAGCAGCAATAAATTTACTTCAACTACCTGATACCAAAGCTTTCACCTTATTCTCTGTTGTCAAGGATTGTTTGTTGAGGTGCTCTCTACCAATCACTAACTGTATTGGCCAGGCGTATGATGGTGCTTCGAACATGAGTGGAGTTAGAAGTGGTGTTCAACCTTTGATGAAGAAAGAAACTGACTCATGTCTCTATGTTCATTGCTTTGCACACAGCCTAAATTTATGCATCCAATATGTAGTGAGAAAAAGTGAGCTATTGAGCAACTGTACTGAATTTATCTTGCAGTTTGTTCAGCTGATTAAATTTTCACCTAAGAGATTAAGCCTTTTTCAGAATATTCAACAACATATTAGATTTGGAGATGACTCAGCAGCTGTGCCTTCTTCACTTAGGCCTCTTTGTCCCACGAGGTGGACAGTTCGGCATTCTGCAATTGATAGGGTATTAACAATTACAAAGCACTCATGTCCTGCTTACGGCAAGTTGAAGAGGGGCATGATGAATATTCTGCAAAAGCAAGAGGCATACTGATCCAGATGGAGTCTTTTGAACTGAACTTCAGTTTGAAGCTGTCATTTGTAGTTTTTGCTGCAGCTGAGCAACTATCTATCAACCTCTAGGCTAAGAATACAACAGTTGGTGAAGGATTGAAGGGTGCACACTTGCTTCAGGCACATGTGTCAATTTTGAGGTCTGACAGCAAATTTTCTGCTGTCTATGAGAATGTTCTCCAATCTTCACAAGAGTTAACTGATGAGCCTGTTCTTCTTAGATACAGAAAAATACCAAAGCGGCTAGAAGATGGATCTCAGCCACATCGTGTTGCTTGTCCAGAGGAGAGATATCGACATGCTTACTTTGAAGTTTTAGAACAGGTATGTGGAGAAATAGAACGACGCTTTGATCAGTCGGATCTATCTATTGTGCAGAAAATTTAGTCTTTTTTAATCGAGTCAGCTAATGGTCAGCACACTCTTTGCCCAGAATTGCATCAAATTCTTGAAAATAACCACATTGATATTGATCAACTTTATATTCAAATTGCCATGCTGGCAGACACAATTAACACTGCATTTGGTGGATCTATCAAGACTGTCACTAATGTGAGGACAATTGCCGATGCACTGAATCAGAGCAATATTGTTAGAGGCATGCTCAATGAAGTGGACAAGCTAGTTCAAGTATACTTGACCTATCCTGTCACAAGTGCTACTGCTGAAAGGTCATTTTCTTCTCTACGAAGAATTAAAACTTTCCTCGGAAGCTCAATAACAGCCCAGTGCCTGAATAACTTTTTCATCCTGTATGTTCACAAGTCATTTACTGACTTACTTGATTTAGAAAAAGTTGCTAATGATTTTGTGTCAGTAAACACACGCAGAATAAACTATTTTGGACATTTTTAAGTAAACTAATCATTCTTCTTTAATTATCTATATTGTTGTTTGCAATTCTCATGAAGAATGTACTAAAAGATGTAAAATACTAGGCAGGAATTCCCATTACCTCTGTGCTTAATTAGATTACTGACCACAGTCAGCCCCCCTCTCAAAATTATCTTCTTACGCCAGTGACCTATCCTACTATTTAATTTCTGAACCCCCTTACAGCTTATATAATTGACTTTATTGTAAGGTTTGAAATTGTTGCATCCTATCTAGCTGTTATAAAACAATAATGTAATAATTTTGTCCTCAAGGACACCTAAATTTTGCGACATATGAATCGGCCCTAACGCAGATGAAGCAGCTACTGAATTTGACTAGTGGCATGTTCTGATCTGCAGGCACACAACAAGCATCTAAATAATATTCATCGATCTTCATCAACAGACTGAAAGTAAACACTGTTTGGTTTATTCTAGCAGAGGAAACTTACTTTATTATTGCAATCATTCTAGCAAGCTAGCAATTTATACATGTTTTACCACAGAACATGTAAAAAAAATCAATATCTATGACTTTCATCATTCCGGGCTGTTGTAACTGCTATGAAAAGTATGTAAAACCTCTTTCGTATATTGCTCTTCATGTTAAAAAAAATTATTTGATATAAACTTATTAGCTTAGCACATTGTTTGAAATGTTGAAAGTACACCAAATGAGAACTAAACATGTGCCATTTTCTAGCTAGTTTTCCTAAATTGTTCCCAAAAAAGACTCTTGTCCAACTTTCATCTATAGGCATATAATTCAAATCTACAAAATAATATTTTATGAGCACAATAACTATGTCAACATTGACTAGCCTGTAATAGGAATTATGTTTCCATTTGCAATTTCTTGTCCATCTTGAGCAGTACATTGATACATTCCAGCATCAGAATGTACTACAGTATCAATTGTAAGCATCAATATGGTGTTGGAGGCGTTAGAATTTACAGATCGTCGTATAAGTATATGAGGAACATCTTGTACTAGTTGTCCTCCATCTTTATTCCATGTCACTGACAATGTATTAGATGCTGAGTTAACTTCACAGACCAGCCAGATTACTGATCCTTCTACTACTCTAGATGACTGATTGTACAATGAATTAGGAAGTGTAGTTACAGACAGCTGAGCTTGAACTTCATAACCTGCATTAATATTTAGACCTATATTAAAATTCTCTAATTTAACATTGCCTTGACTAATAGATGATTTGTATAATAATAAATGGTTCACATTGTCTGAGAATGTGTAAATATGTAGTTAGTAATTCTCTACAGGTATATCACTACAAAATGTCAGATATACTAATATTAGCAGGGGATGATCAAGAGCTACAATAATGACTGAATGATTCAGACATAATTTTAAAAAATTCCCCCCCTCTAAGTGTATTCACAGGATCTATGAATGGAGAGTGTAATTAGAATAAAAACTCCCCACCCTTTTTAAGTAAAGTGATGCTGATGCTATAGAATGGCTTTTGAGAATAAAAGATTTGATAGAGAAACAGACAGACAGATCTTACTTTGAACATGGCTAATACACATTATACTTCTTAGCTATCTAATGTTTTCAAATAAAACTTTGAAATTTTATAAGCTTACTTGAGATAGAGTCCTGATAGAGTACAGATTATTTACCCTTATCTTAGACACATTACCTTTACCTAAACGTTAACAACATATTCCATTCTAACCTGTGAAGTAGAAGTGAAGATAGTAGACAAATAAACAAGAAAAATATGAGTTAGGCATTGTCCACTGACAGAACCTTATAGGCCAGCAAGAAAATATAATCCTAGCCACACACCTTTGTTAGCTACAACTTGTGAGGTTCAACTAAATTCTCCCAAACAGATGTGACAAAATATCGCCAGTTGCAGTTATTACTGTTAGCTGCAGC